>Ga0123353_10000059_pt1 | contig 123894 bp, 116 predicted proteins | sample TergutLab28metaG_3_FD_92763 | JGI IMG/M metagenome (GOLD analysis project Ga0123353, IMG submission 92763) | Labiotermes labralis P3 segment gut microbial communities from Petit-Saut dam, French Guiana - Lab288 P3 | ecosystem: Host-associated > Arthropoda: Insects > Digestive system > Gut ... | reverse complement strand
CGCCCTCGCCGGCGGCGGCAGGCCGCTGGAGGTCATCCGAGGTGCGGTCGCGCCGAGCTTCGAGTACGCCGCCGAGCACCCCCACCTCTACCGCTTCCTGGCCGCCCAGCGGCAGACCCGCGCACTGCACCGCGCCCGCACCGGACGCCCGCAGATGCTCGGCGAGGTCGTTGCCACGATCAGCGCCTACGTCCCCCACGTCACCGACGTCGTCGAACCGCCGGAGGGCGTCCTCGCCGGCCTGATGGGCATGATCGACGCCAGCGTGCTGTGGTGGCTGGACCACCACGACGAGTCCGAGGCCGACGCCGTCGACCGCGTCGCGCGCCAGATCCACCTGGTGCTGTCCGACCAGCTGCGCCAGCTCGGCCTCGACATACCCGACGACCTCGTGCTCGACCCGCTGCCGTCACACGGTTGAGCACGGCTCGCGGTGATATCATCGATATCGTGACCGAGTCGGTGGTGATCCGCAAGCTCCCGGTCGGGGTCAAGCAGGCCCTGCGGGAGCGGGCCGCCGCGCACGGCCGATCCCTGGAGGCCGAGGCGCGTGCGATCCTCGTCGACGTCGTCTTCCCCCACGACTTCGTGGTCGAGTGGATCGACGGGTGCCGGGATCTCCCGGCAGGGGATGCGCTCGAGCTGCCGAGCCGCGGCGAGGGGTGGCGTCCCGAGGTGTTCGAGTGATCCTGGTCGACACCAACGTGTGGTCCGAGGCGATGAAGCCCTCGCCCGATCCGCGCGTGATGGCCTGGCTCGGGGAGCACAGCGCCGATGCGGCGATCTCGACGCTCACGATCGGCGAGCTCCTCGCCGGAGTCGCCGTACTTCCCGACGGCCGGCGACGTGAGGCACTCCGCTCGCTGATCGACCGCCTGGTCGTGGGCGCTCGCGCACGGACCTTCGCCTACGACGAACACGCCGCTCGTGCGTTCGCGGCGATCACCTCCGAGCGCGGGGCCGCCGGTCGCCCCTACGGCAACCCTGTCGACGCGATGATCGCCGCCGTCGCCCGGGCCAACGAGATGCCGATCGCGACCCGGAACATCCGCGACTTCGAGCACGCCGGCGTCGACGCCGTCGACCCTTGGCAAGAGCCGATCAGCTGACCGTCGTCAGCAGCTGGGTCGCGCGGGTGAGCACGACGTAGAGGGTCGCCCGGCCGGTGGTCGACTCATCCTCGATCTCCTGGGGCCCTACGACGACGATGCCGTCGAACTCGAGGCCCTTGGTGTCCAGGCCGGTCAGCACGACCACCCGGTCGGTCCCGCTGGGCGGCAGGGAGAAGTCGCGGGCCGCCGCGGCGGCCGAGGGCGCATCGTCGGCGAGCTCGGGCCACGACGCCAGCCACGCGTTGACCTCGCTGCGCCGTGCGACGGGTACGACGACGCCGACCGTGCCGGAGACGGCACCCGCCAGCTCCGCGACCGCCGCGCGGGTGGCCGACTCGAGATCCTCCCCGGGGCCGACGGTCAGCTCCCGCGGCTCGGCACCCGTGCGTCGTACGGCGTCGGGGAGGTCGGCGTCGAGGCCGACCCGCTCGGCGTACGCCGCGGCGTAGGCGTAGATCTCGGCGCTGTTGCGATAGTTGGTGGACAGGTGGAAGGCGTGGACCGTCTTGCCCTTGAGCGCCTCGGCGCGCGCGGCGTCGGCCTCGGCGCGGACCGGCCACGACGACTGCGCGGGATCGCCCACGATGGTCCAGGTGGCGGTGGGGCCGCGACGGCCGACCATGCGCCACTGCATCGGGCTGAGGTCCTGCGCCTCGTCGATGAGGACGTGCGCGTAGGGGTCGTCGTCGATGCCGTACGTCGGAGCGACCCACCCGCGCCCGCTGGAGAACTCGCGGTCGGAGGCGGTGAGCAGCTCCTCACGGTCGCTTGCCTTGAGCACCTCGGCGTAGCCGTCGTCGTCGACCTTGCGCTCAGGCTTGTCGCCCAGGAGGTAGCGCAGCTCGTCGAGCAGCGGGACGTCCTCGATCGAGATCTGCGGGCCGATCGGACGGTCGGGGTCGAGGTGCGCCCACGACTTCGCCAGCAGCTCCTGCTCATCGGCGTCAAGGACGCCCTCGGAGACGCGGGCGAGGAGCTCGGGGTCGCGCAGCCAGCACAGCACCGTGGGAGCGTCGAGCGGCGGCCACCAGGCGAGCGCGAAGTCGAGGAAGTCGTCGTTGGACAGCAGGTCGTCCTCGAACTCCTCGCGCCCGCGGTCGCGGCCGCGCTCGGAGCGGACCTGGCGCCACAGCGCGTCGAGCAGCGCGCTGGAGACACGCGGGACCTGCTTGTTGCGCAGTCCCTGACCCATCAGGCTGCGACGGATGCGGCCGAGCAAGCCCGCGTCGAGCACCAGCCGGTCGTCGCGGTAGAACATCCGGAACTCGCGCGGCGAGCCGGGCACCTGCTGCCGGCCGACCCGCCGCACGACCTCGGCCATCCGGCTCGAGCCCTTGATGTCGGCGACGGCCGGCTCGTCGTGGCGGGTCGCGCGCACGTCGCCGACGACCTCGCCCAGGCTGCGCAGCGCGACCGCGGTCTCGCCGAGGCTGGGCAGCACCCGCTCGATGTAGCGCATGAAGACGCCCGACGGACCCACGACGAGGACGCCGCCCCGCTCGTAGCGGTGCCGGTCGGTGTAGAGGAGGTACGCCGCGCGGTGCAGCGCCACGACCGTCTTGCCCGTGCCCGGGCCGCCGGAGATCGCGACGACGCCCTTGGCGGGCGCGCGGATCGCCTTGTCCTGCTCGGCCTGGATGGTCGCGACGATGGAGTGCATCGACCGGTCGCGGGCGCGGGACAGCTGGGCCATCAGGGCGCCCTCGCCGACGATCGGGAGCTCGCGGCCCGACTTCTCCGCCTCGGCCATGCCGTCGGCGTCGAGCAGCTCGTCCTCGACGCCGATCACCCGGCGGCCCGTGCTGCGCAGCACCCGGCGGCGCAGCACGCCGTGCGGCTCGGCCGCGGTCGCCTGGTAGAAGACCGCGGCGGCCGGGGCGCGCCAGTCGATGAGGAGCGAGTCACGGTTGTCGTCGCGCAGGCCGATGCGTCCGACGTACCTGGGCTTGGGGTCGAGCTCCGCGCCGAGGTCGAGACGGCCGAACACCAGGCCCTCGTGGGCGGCGTCGAGCTGGGCCAGCCGGCGGGCGGCCTGGAAGACCATGGCGTCGCGCTCGACGAGGCCGCCCTCGTGGCCGAGGCGCCCGCGGGAGTGACCCTCGCGGGCGAGCTCCTGCGCGGCGCGGCCGGCGTTCTCGAGCTGTGCGTAGACGCGGTCCACGAACTGCTGCTCGGCCGCGACCTCGCGCTCAACCTGCTGCTCTGACACTCGAGCGGTCCCCTACTCGTGACGGTTGCCCCATCACCGATGAGGCAAGCACGCAACTTTACCGTGCGTACGGCGCTCAGGCGCGGTAACCGTCCTCGATCCGATCGAGGAGGCGCGCGAGGTCGGCCCTGCGGGCCGCGGGCGGCGCGCCCCGCAGCGGGCCGGTCCCGTAGAGCATGGCGAATCCATGCGCCGCGCTCCAGCAGACGAGCTCGGCACCGGCGCGCTTCTCCGGCGCCATCCAGCCGGTGTCACGGCACTCGTCGAGGGCGGCGGCGAGCATGTCGTAGGGGCCGCTGAGCTCCTCCAGCGAGACGTTGTTGAAGGCGACCTGGAACAGCCCGGGCTCGGCGAGCGCGTACTCGACGTACGCCTGGCCGTTGGCGCGCAGCCGCCGGCGGGCCCGGTCGGCGGGGTCCTTGCCGCGGACGTTGCGCAGCCTGGCCTGGATCGCCGCCCCCATCTCCTCCAGCGCCACTGCCGCGACCGCCTGGAGCAGCGCGCCGCGGTCGGCGAAGTGCCGGTACGCCGCGTTGTGGGAGACACCGGTACGCCGCGCCACCTCCCGCAGCACGATGCCGTCGGGACCCTTCTCGCGGCCGATCTCGACCGCCACCTCGACCAGCGCCTCGCGCAGGTTGCCGTGGTGGTAGGTGCTCACGACCAGCATCGTGCCAGAGCCCTGCCGGTGTTGACATCGTCAACATCGCGTGTCACGGTTCTGATGTTGACACCGTCCACATGTTCTGGAGTCGTGATGGGGCGCAAGGCAGGCATCCTCGCCGCGGTGTACGTCGCCGTGCTGGCGATCAACCTCGACGTCACGATCGTCAACGTGGCGCTGCCCAGCATCGCCCGCGAGCTCGGCGCCGGCACCCGCGGCCTGCAGTGGGTCGTCGACGGCTACAACCTCGCGTTCGCCGCCCTGGTGCTGGCGTTCGGCAGCCTCTCGGACCGGTTCGGACGACGCCCCGCGCTCGTCCTCGGGCTGGTCGGCTTCGCCGCGGCCAGCGTCGTCGGCGCGCGGGTCGGGTCCACCGGGGCGCTGATCGCGGCGCGGTTCGCGATGGGCGCCTTCGCCGCGATGATCTTCCCGACCACCCTCTCGATCATCTCCAACGCCTTCCCCGACCGGCGCCAGCGTGCGGCCGCGCTCGGCGGCTGGGGCGCGGTGGTCGGCGTCGGCGTCGCCTGCGGACCGGTGACCGGCGGGCTGCTGCTCGAGCACTTCTACTGGGGCAGCGTCTTCCTCGCGCTCGCGCCGGTCGCCCTCGTCGCTGCCGGGCTCGCCTGGTGGCTGGTGCCCGAGTCGCGCGACCGCGGGGTGCCGGCGCTCGACGTACGCGGCCTGGTCATCTCGGTGCTGATGCTGGGCCTGCTGGTCGACACCGTCATCGAGGCGCCGCAGCGGGGCTGGGCGAGCGCGACCACCGTCTGCGGCTTCGCGCTGTCGGCCGTGCTGGTGGTGGTCTTCGTCGTGGCCGAGCGGGCGGCCGCGCATCCCATGCTCGACGTACGGCTCTTCGCCGACCGGCGGTTCAGCGCGGCCAGCGGCGCGGTCACGGCCAACTTCTTCGCGCTCGCCGGCTTCATCTTCCTGATCACGCAGTACTTCCAGGTCGTGCGCGGCTTCGGCCCGCTCTCCACCGGCTCGCGGATCCTTCCGGTCGCCCTGTCCATCTCGATCGCGTCGGTCGCCGGCGGCGCGCTGGCACCCAGGATCGGCACACGGGTGGTCGTCGTGACGGGGCTGGTCCTCTTCGGCGGCGCGATGGCGTGGATCGCGCTGAGCGTCGGGGTCGGCACGGCGTACTGGTCGGTGATCGTGCCGCAGATGGTGCTGATGGGCCTCGGGATGGGGCTGGTGTCCACCCCCGCGACCGAGTCGATCATGCTCGTGCTGCCGCCCTCCCGCGCCGGCGTCGGGTCGGCCGTCAACGACGCCACCCGCGAGCTCGGCTCGACCCTCGGTGTCGCCGTCGTGGGCTCGGTCTTCTCCTCGGTCTTCGGCGCACGACTCCTGGACGGCGCGTTCGCGGCGACCGGGCGCGTCGATCAGGCGAAGGAGTCGGTGCCGGTCGCGTTCGGCATCGCGGGCCACGACCCGGCGCTGCTGCACGCGGCGCAGGACTCGTTCCTGTCCGGACTGGAGGCGGGGTGCCTGGTCGTGGCCGGTGTCTGCCTCGCCGCCGCGATCGTCGGGCTGTTCGCGCTGCCTGGCCGGCACTTCCACCGGGTCGATGGCGCAGCGGTCGCCGGGGAGGCGCCGCAGGTCGTGGTCTAGGGGGCTGCCGGCCGGTGGCGGGCGCTGCTGTAACACGTCATTCGCCGCTGTAACACGTCGTTCGCCGACCTTGAAGGGCGTTCACGGCTGTTGTACGCCGTCGCGACGTCGTACAACAGCCGTGGACGACGTGTTACAGCGCGCCACGCGCCGCCACGCGCCGCCCGCTACTTCTTGCGGCTGAGGAACGCCGTCATCGCCTCGCGTGCGGCGTCGGAGCCGAACAGCCGGGCGCTGAGGGCGACCAGGTCCTCGCCCTTGGCGTCGACCCGGTCGATCAGGTCGGCGTTGAGCAGCCGCTTCGTCTCGCGCAGGCCCTGCAGCGCGCCCGTGCCGAGCGAGGCCACCACGTCTCCGACCTTCGCGGCGAGCTCGGCTGCCGGGACGGCGTACGTCACCAGGCCGTAGGCCTCGGCCTGGGCGCCGGTGAAGACCTCGCCTCCGAGCGCGGTCAGGGCCGCGGCCCGCTGGGTGAGGCGCGGGAGGACGGTGAGCGAGATGACCGCGGGGGTCAGGCCGAGCTTGACCTCGGTGAGGGCGAACGTGGCGTCCTCGGCGACGACCGCGAGGTCCGCGGAGGCCACGATGCCGATGCCGCCCGCACGCGCCGCGCCCTCGACCACGACCACGACCGGCTTGGAGAGCGCCAGGATCTGGCGCTGCATCGCCACGATCGCGCGAGCACCCTCGTCCATCGGCACCGTCGACGCCTCGGACAGGTCGGCGCCGGAGCAGAACACCCGGCCGGACGACCTGAGCACGACCACCTTCGGCGCGTCGGCACCCTCGGCCTCGTCGACCGTCGTGAGGTGCCGGCCCAGCTCGGTGACGAGCTGACGCGACAGCGCGTTGCGGTTGTGCGGGCTGTCGAGGGTGATGGTCGCGACGCCGTCGGCGATGTCGAGGTGGACGAGTTCGGTGGGCTGGTCGGTCACGTCGGCCATCTTGCCGCATCGGAGGTGGTGGCTGGGCGGGGCCGTAATTCACTGGGTTCCCAGTGAATTACCGGGCTCTACCGCGAAATTTCCCTCCAAGACCCCGTATTTCACTGGGAACCCAGTGAAATACGGACGCCCTCACTCCTCCGAGATCGGCTGCTTCGGCAGCTTCTTCACCCGGGCCCGCCGCTTGGGGCGGGCGGGGATCATCGAGCGCATCTCCTCCAGCTTGCCGAAGCAGAGGAGGCGGTCCTCGGCCTCGAGCACGTGGCGGTCGAACGGGTTGGGGATGACCTGGGTGCCGCGGATCAGCGTGAGGACGGTGATGTCCTTGTCGCGCAGGCCCGACTCGCCCAGCTTCTTGCCGACGAGGTCCGCATCGCCGTGGACGACCAGCTCGGCGACGCCGTACCCGGTGGAGACCGAGAGCCGCTCGCGGACGTCGATCTGCGGGAAGGCGACCTGGTTGTCGATGTAGTCGATGATCGCGCCGGCGACGTCCAGCTTGGTGGCGGCCTCGATGCCCTCGAGCCCGGGTGAGGAGTTGACCTCCATGACCAGCGGCCCGTCGTCGCCCTCGAGCATGTCGACGCCGGCGACCTTCAGACCCATGATCTGAGCGGCACGTACGGCGGTCCGCTCGAACTCGGGATCGAGGTCGACCGGCTCGACCGAGCCGCCGCGGTGGACGTTGGAGCGGAACTCGTCCCCCTTGGCCTGGCGCCGCATCGCCGCGACCACGCGGTCGCCGACGACGAGAGCACGGATGTCGCGGCCCCTGCTCTCCTTGACGAACTCCTGGATCAGGACGTTCTGGCTGGTCGACTGCAGCGTCTCGATGATGGCCTCGGCCACCTTGAGGCCGGGGGCAAGGATCACGCCGATGCCCTGGGTGCCCTCGAGGAGCTTGAGCACCACCGGCGCGCCGCCCACCTGCTGGATCGCGGGGATCACGTCGGCGCGGTCCTGGACGAACATCGTCGGCGGCATGTCGATGTTGTGCCGCGACAGGATCTGGAAGCAGCGCAGCTTGTCGCGCGAGTTGGTGATGCCGCTCGCGGTGTTGGGCGTGTAGACGTCCATCTGCTCGAACTGGCGCACGACGGCGGTGCCGAAGTAGGTGATCGAGTTGCCGATCCGCGGCAGCACCGCGTCGTAGTCGGACAGCTGCTTGCCGCGGAACTGCAGGTCGGGCACGTCGGCGGACAGGTCGATCGCGAACCGCAGCGTGTTCAGCACCTTGACCTCGTGGCCGCGGTCGAGCGCGGCGGTGCGCAGCCGCTGGGTGCTGTACGACCTCGGGGCCCGGGAGAGGATCGCTAGTTTCATGGCAGTTGTCGACCGACCTGATTGGATGGCTGCGTGGCAGTGGCGAAGGAGGGGAAGCAGTCGAGGTCCCATTCAAGCAGGCCCGCGGTGAGCGCGGGGTGGCGCGAGTGGGTCGGACTGCCCGACCTCGGTGTCGAGCACATCAAGGCCAAGCTCGACACCGGTGCGCGCTCGTCCGCGCTGCACGCCTTCGACATCGAGGAGCTCGAGCGCGACGGCGAGCAGTGGGTGCGGTTCTCCATCCACCCGTGGCAGAAGACGTCCGAGGACGCCAGCACCGTCGAGCTGCCGATCCACGACCGCCGTACCGTCCGCAGCAGCACGGGCCACGCGCAGCAGCGGTACGTCGTACGGATGCCGCTGCGGATCCTGGACCAGACCGTGATCGCCGAGGTCACCCTCACCCGCCGCGACACGATGGGCTTCCGGCTGCTGATCGGGCGCGAGGCGCTGCGGCAGGGATTCCTCGTCGACTCCGGGCGCAGCTACCTCGGTGGCCGCCCGCCGCGGAAGGTACGTCGGCGCAACCGCGGCGCAGACCCGTCCGGCCCGGGGGTCACGGGTGGCGCGTGAGTCGTTCGCGATCGGCAACGTCCGGGTCCGGGCCGGGTCGACGCAGGAGGTGGAGCTGCCGATCACCCGGCTGGTGACCGGCGGCGACGTCAGCCTGCCGGTGCGCGTCGTGCACGGGCGCGAGCCGGGACCGGTCGTGTGGATCACCGCCGCCATCCACGGCGACGAGGTCCTCGGTGTCGAGGTCATCCGGCAGGCGCTCGCCGGCCTGTCGGCCAAGAGCTTCCGCGGCACGCTCCTCGCCGTGCCGGTCGTCAACGTGCTCGGCTTCATGACCGGCGACCGCTACCTGCCCGACCGGCGCGACCTCAACCGGTCGTTCCCGGGCTCCTCGCGCGGCTCGCTCGCCAGCCGGATCGCGCACCTCCTGATGACCGAGGTGGTCAGCAAGTGCGAGCTCGGGATCGACCTGCACACGGCCGCCGACCGTCGTACCAACCTGCCGCAGATCCGCGCCGACCTCGACGACCCGCGCACCCGCGAGCTCGCCGAGGCGTTCGGGGCGCCGGTGATGCTGCACGCCCGCCTGCGCGACGGCTCGCTGCGCCAGGCCGCGCTCGACGCCGGCGCCCGCGTGCTGCTCTTCGAGGCCGGCGAGGCGCTGCGCTTCGACGAGGAGCCGATCGCCGTCGGCGTCGCGGGAGTACGACGCGTCCTGGCGACGATGAGCATGATCGACCTGGCCGACGGGGAGCCGGCGACGGCACCCACGGTGGAGTCGCGCGAGAGCGGCTGGGTCCGCGCCCGCGGCACCGGCATCCTGCACCTCGACGTCCACCTCGGCGAGTGGGTCGAGACCGGACGGCGGCTCGGCGGCCTGTCGGACACGTTCGGCCGCCGCGTGCGCCTGGTCCACGCCGACCGGCCGGGCATCGTCATCGGCCTGACCCGCGCCCCGATCGTCAACGCCGGCGACGCGCTGGTGCACATCGCCGCCGCCGAGCGGCCCGCGGAGCCGGACGCGACGGAGGGCGACGGGTCCTGAGACCCGCCGCCCTCCGGCGTAGGTCGATCCTCAGTCGACCATCCTGTAGATCCCGATCGCGACACGGGCCGCGTGCCGGCCCATCACCCTTGCTCCGACCGTGTGGTCCTTGCCAGGCTCGATCCACCGACCCCACTCGGCGATTCCGCTCTGCACGAAGTCGCTGTCGGAGTGCCCGTCGACCATCTGCGTCGCCGTGGCCCCGCCCGACACGCCGCGCTCGGTGAAGTAGGTCAGCTGCCGCTCGTGCGACGCGGGCACCGAGGCGGTGAACGGCCGGCCCTTGCTCGCCGTGCCGACCCTGGTGGTGTGCAACCGCCATGCGTGTCCGTCGTACTCGACCGTGCGGGGGACGCTCAGGCCGTGCCCGAGCGACCGGTCCCGCTCGGTGACGACGTAGGCGCCCATGCCGATCCGGGCGTGCGGGTCGTGCAGCAGGTGGCCCTTCGGACGGTCCAGCAGTCGCAGGCTCACCGTGACGTGCCGGCCGGCGGCGTACCTGGTCGGCCCCATCGTCCAGGTCGAGCCCGGGTCGAAGGTCGAGTCCTGGGCGCTGCAGCCGACCCCCGCGTTCGGCCTTCCGTTGATCGCGACCTCGAGCCACGCGTCCTTCTCGCGGCCGAGCGTGCCGGTCGCCCTGCACAGCCGGGACAGATCGATCCGTGCGGGGTGCCGCGGCACCGTGAAGCCGAAGGACACGCGGTTCGCCCCCTCCGGCGCGATGCCGGCGCTGAGGAGTCGCCGTCCGGGGACGTCCCGACGGAAGGTGATGCCGTCGACGCTGACGCCGGCGGGCGGAGCCGACCCGAGGTGGTAGATGGCCAGGGCGACCGGCACGTGGCCGCTCACCCGGATCCTGGTGGCCTCGTCACCCGGGTAGACGACCGTGTGGTCGGCGAAGTCCGGACGGTTCGAGATGAACGAGCCCCCGGGCTGCTTGACGACGACCTCCTGGTTGCTTCCCCGGGTCACCCACGAGACCAGGACGGGACCGTCGGTGGCATCCACCTTCACGCTGGCGGAGTTGCTGGGACCGTTCGGGTCCGCGGTCACGGCGCTGGCGTAGTCGTAGGTGTATCCGTTCGCGGTGATCGTCCTCGGCACGCTGACGCCCAGCAGCCGGCCGGCCGGCTGGATCTGGTGCTTGCTGCTCGAGGGCAGGTTCAGCCCGACGGCGGTGGCGGCCACCAGCGCGACGGCCGCGGCGACGCCCACGCCGGCCGCCCGACGACGACGTCCGACGCGGACGCGGCCGGCGATCGACGCCGACCGGGCGCCTGCCTCGGTGTCGGTGATCTCGGCGTGCTCGGACAGCATGCCGCGCAGGTCGTTGATGGTGTTCACAGCTCCTCCTCGGTGACGAGCGCGGGATCGATGCGCAGCTTGGTCAGCGCCCTGCTGCACTGGCTCTTGACGTTGCCGATGCTGCAGCCGAGCGCATGGGCGGTCTCGGCCTCGGTCATGTCCTCGAAGTAACGCAGGACCACGACGGCGCGCTGGCGGCGCGGGAGCCGGCCGAGCGCCTGCCACAGGTCGTGGCTGTCGTCCGCGGCACCGGCGGTGTCGGCGGTCTCGCGCTCGGGCAGCTCCTCGGTGGCGAGCTCGCCGTTCCACTTGCGGCGCCACCACGACGCGTAGGTGTTGACCAGGATCTTGCGGACGTACGGCTCGGGCTCGCCCGAGATCCGCCGCCACGAGAACCAGGCCTTGGTCAGCGCGGTCTGCAGCAGGTCCTCGGCCTGCGCGTGGTCGCACGTCAGCAGGTACGCCGTGCGGAGCAGCGCGGTCGAACGGGCGGCGACGAAGGAGTCGAAGTCGATCCTGGCCACACGCCCTCCCGAGTCCGCCGGCGGCGATTCGATCACTGTGCTCATACCCGACATCACCGGTCGGACGGCTCGAATGGTTGCACGGGTGCGCCGGCGATCTCCGCGGCCGCGTCCACCCGCCGTTCAACACGCCCCCATAGGGTCGCGGCATGAGCGAGCAGACCTCCGACGGCACCGACCTGCTGCGGCTCGCGTCGGTCGACAACTTCCGCGACGTCGCCGGCCGCGGGTACGCCGGCGCGGACGGCCGGCCGGTGGCCACCGGCGTCTTCTACCGCTCCAACGAGCTGCGGCTCTCCGGCGAGGACCTCGCCGCGGCCTCCGCGCTCGGCCTCACCGGCATCATCGACCTGCGCTCCGACGCCGAGATCGAGCGGCACCGCGACCCCGACGTACCGGGGGCTCCGTGGCGACACTTCGACGTCATCGGGATCCCGATGGAGCAGGTCGCCGGGCTGCGCACGCACGAGGCGGCGGTGGAGCTGATGGACCGCGTCTACCGCGGCTTCGTCGAGTCCGAGCACTGCCGCAGCGCGTTCGCCGGCGTCCTGGACGCACTGGCGGAGGGTGGCCCGCAGCTCTTCCACTGCACCGCCGGCAAGGACCGCACCGGCTGGGTCGCCGCGCTGCTCCTGCACGTCGCCGGCGTCGACGACGCGACCATCGAGCGCGACTACCTCCTCACCAACACCCGCTCCGAGGCCAGCCGCACCCGCACCGAGCAGGAGATCGCCGCCCATCTCGGCCAGCAGGCGGTCGAGGTCTTCGAGCCGACGCTCGTCGCCGATGCCGAGTACCTCCAGGCGGCGTACACCTCGGTCGAGCGGCTGTACGGCGACCGCGACTCCTACCTCCGCGACGGGCTCGGTCTCGGCGAGGCCACCCTCGAGCGCCTGCGGAGCCACCTGTTGCAGACTCCCCTGCCGGACTGACTGTCTTGGTCTGGACGCGGCGCGCTCGTCCCTCACGCCCCGCTGCGCGTCTCAGATCGAGGGGGGCAGGTCGCCGAGGTTGATCGGCTGGGTCTCCTCGTGGGCTGCCTCCGGCCGCGGCGGCGAGCCCGGGATGTGCTGCTTGATGATCTCCTCGGTGCGCGGGTCGAGCATGATCTCGTGGGTGTCGCCGTCGCGACCCTCGAACCGCACCGAGACGGTCTGGAAGCCCTTGTGCCGCTGCATCTGGGTGTACATCGCGTAGGCCCTGCGGTCGGCCTCGGTCAGGTCCACGCGATCGGTGAAGGGCGTGAGCAGCGCCCGCGGCCACAGCCGACGGGCGAGTACGACGTTCACCTCGATGCCCAGCATGCCCATGATCGCGGCGATGTAGAGCAGGCCCATCAGCCCGAGGACCAGGCCGAACGTCTGGTTCATGTCGTTGCGATGGGTGCTGGCCAGCACGTGGGTGACGTAGATGGTGCCGATGTGCTGCAGGAACTGCCACAGCACCGCGATGGTGAAGCCGCCCGGGGCGGCGCGGATGACGTTGGCCTTGATCGTGCGGGCCGCGGCCATCCGGAGCAGCACGGTCATCATCGAGCCGAGGAGGAGCACCGTCACGATGCGCACCAGCCACGCGAACCACGCGTGCCCCGACAGCGCCCCGACCACGCCCGTGCTGGTGAGCACCGCCGAGCCGATCGAGATCGTCAGGATCGCGATGCCGGCGACCGCCAGGATGAACAGGCTGTTGACCCGGGTCATCACCGGGTGGGGGCGGCTGTTGCGCGGCACCGCCCACGCGGCGGACTGGGCGTTCTGCAGCGCCAGGCCGAGGCCGAGGGCACCGTAGAGGGCCGCCAGCGCGCCCACGATGATGCCGCCCGTCGAGCCCTGCAGCCCCTCGGGACGGCCCAGCTGGTCGCCGATGATCGGGAACTGTCCGAGCGCCGAGTCGAGCACCTCGTCCTGGAGGTGCTGGTTGCCCTGGAGGATGAAGCCGAGGATCGAGGTGGCGAGCAGCAGCAGCGGGAAGATCGAGAGGAACGCGTAGAACGTCAGGATCGCCGCGAGGTAGTTGCCCTGGTCGTCGAAGAACTTGTAGATGACCGCCAGCGGGAACCCGATCCAGGGGTGCTGCCGCTGCCCCTGATCCAGATCCTCGACGAAGCCCACTGCCGCAACCTATCCCGCGCGCCGGTGCTGCCCGCGCACCCGGCCCATTCCTGGGTCGTGTGCCTGTGACCTCGGATATCCGGGTTCACAGGCACACGACCCCACTACCGATCGGTTCAGTACGACTTGGGCAGCCCCAGGGAGTGCATGGCCACGAAGTTGAGGATCATCTCCCGGCTGACGGGGGCGATCCGGCCGAGGCGCGCGGCGACCAGCTGGTTGCCCAGCCCGAGCTCGGTGGTCAGGCCGCTGCCGCCGTGGGTCTGCACGGCGACGTCGAGCGCGTTGCAGGCGATCTCGCCGCCGGCGTACTTGGCCATGTTGGCGTACTCGCCGGCGGTGAAGTCATCGCCCGCGTCGTACAGGGCGGCGGCCTTCTGCATCAGCAGGCGGGCCTGCTCGAGCTCGATCTTGACCTTGGCCAGCGGGTGGGCGATGCCCTGGTGGGTGCCGATGACGTCCTTCCAGACCTTGCGGGTCTTGGCGTAGTCGACGGCCTTCTCCAGCGCGTAGCGCGCCTGGCCGCAGGTCATCGCCGCGCCCATGATCCGCTCCGGGTTGAGCCCGGCGAAGAGCTGCCACAGGCCCCCGTCCTCGTCGCCGACGAGCGCGTCGGTCGGGAGCCGGACGTCGTCGAAGAACAGCGTCCACTGCTTCTCCGGCGCCACGAACTCCATCGGGATGTGCTGCTTCTCCAGGCCGGCGACGTCGGTCGGCATCAGGAACAGCGCGGGCTTGAGCTTGCCGGTCTTGGCGTCGGCGGTGCGAGCGACGACCAGCATCACGTCGGCCTCGTCGACGCCGGAGATGAAGGTCTTCTGGCCCCTGATCACCCACTCGTCGCCGTCGCGCGTGGCGGTGGTGGTGATCTGGTGGCTGTTGGAGCCCGCGTCGGGCTCGGTGATCGCGAAGGCCGCGGTGATCTCGCCGCTGGCGATGCCGGGCAGCCACTGCTTCTTCTGCTCGTCGGTGCCGCAGCGGGTGATGATCGAGCCGACGATCGCCGGGCTGACCACCATCATCAGCAGCGGCGCGCCCGCGGCGGATGCCTCCTCCAGCACGGCGGCCAGGTCGCCCATGCCGCCGCCACCGCCGCCGTACTCCTCGGGGATGTTGACGCCGAGGAAGCCGTGCTTGCCGAAGTCGCGCCACAGGTCGGTGGTCTTCTCGCCCTTGCGCGCCTGCTCGGCGATGTAGGCGTGGCCGTACTTGCTCGCCAGCGCCTTGACGGACTCGCGCAGCGCGACGCGCTCCTCGGACTCGGTGAACGGGATGGTCATGCGTCTTCTCCTTCGATCTCCACGACGGCGAGGACGGCGCCCGCCTCGACCTGCTGACCCGCGCTCGCGGGCAGCTCGGTGATGGTGCCGGCGTACGGCGCGGCGATGGTGTGCTGCATCTTCATGGCCTCCATGACCACGATCGCCTGGCCCTCGGCGACCGTGTCGCCGACCGCGGCACGGACCGCGATCACGCTGCCCGGCATCGGCGCGAGCAGCGATCCCTCGGCCACCTGGTCGGCCGGGTCGACGAAGCGCGGCTTCCTGACCAGCGCCACGTGGCCCAGGCTCGACTCCACGTCGACGTGGTCGCCGGCGACGAAGACGGTGAAGGTACGACGCACCCCGCCGACCTCCAGCTCGACCCGATCGGCCGCCATGCCGGTCACGGTGACGTCGTCGCGGTCGGCGGCGGCGTAGCTCCGGCCGCCGTACCAGCGGACCTCGAGCTCGTCGTCCCCGTGGGTGAGCGTGGTGGTCCGCGGGCCGGCGACGACGTTGCGGAAGCCGGCGGGGATGCGCGACTGCACGCGCGCGGACTCCCGCGCGCGCTCCGCCAGCCCGACCGCGGCCGCGAGCGCGCTGAGCTCGACGGCGTCCTCGCCACCCTGCGGCCTCGACAGCTCGGCGACGTCGACGGAGTCGAGCCAGGTCGTGTGCATGACCCCGCCGGTGAACGTCGGGTCGCGCAGCAGGTTGACCAGCAGGTCGCGGTTGGTGCGCAGCCCGTGGAGCTCCGCGCGCTCCAGCGCACCCGCGAGGCGGCGGGCAGCCTCCTCCCGCGTCGCCCCGCGAGCGATCACCTTGGCGATCATCGCGTCGTAGAACGTGCCGATCTCGTCGCCGGCACCCACGCCGGAGTCGAGCCGGATCCCGTCGCGCGCCAGGGTCGTGAACTCCGCCTGCACGCCCGGGACCTCGAAGCGGGTGATCCCGCCGCTCTGCGGCTGGTAGCCGTTGGCGGGATCCTCGGCATAGAGCCGCACCTCGATCGCGTGGCCGCTCGGCTCGGCCGGGTCTCGAGACGGTCGCTGCGCGACCCCCTCGACCAGCGGCCGGCCCTCGGCGACCGCGATCTGCAGAGCGACCAGGTCGACGCCGTACACCTCCTCGGTGACGGGGTGCTCGACCTGGAGGCGGGTGTTCATCTCCAGGAAGTAGAAGCGGTCCTTGGCGGGGTCGTAGAGGAACTCGACGGTGCCGGCGCCGCGGTAGTCGATCGCCTCGGCGGCGGCCTTGGCGGCCTCGTGCAGCGCCGACCGGGTGCCGTCGGGCAGGCCCGGCGCGGGCGCCTCCTCGATGACCTTCTGGTGGCGACGCTGCACCGAGCAGTCGCGCTCGCCGAAGACGATGGTGCCGCTCGGCGTCCCCATGACCTGGACCTCGACGTGCCGGCCGTTCTCGACGTACGGCTCGACGAAGACGGTGCCGTCGCCGAACGCGGACTCCGCCTCGGAGGACGCAAGCTCGATCTCACCGGCCAGCTGGTCGAGCGACCGCACGATGCGCATGCCACGCCCGCCGCCGCCCGCGCTCGCCTTCACCAGCAGGGGAAGGTCCTCGGCGGTGGCCGAGTCGGTGCCGAGGTTGCCGAGCACCGGTACGCCGGCGGCCTCCATCAGCTTCTTCGACTCGATCTTGGAGCCCATCTTCTCGATCGACTCCGGGTCCGGGCCGATCCAGGTCAGACCGGCCTCGACGACCGAGCGGGCGAAGTCGGCGTTCTCGGACAGGAAGCCGTAGCCCGGGTGGATCGCGTCGGCCCCCGCCGCGTGGGCGGCCTCGATGACGAGGTCGCCGCGCAGGTAGGTCTCGCCGGGCGTGTTGCCAGGCAGGCGTACGGCGAGGTCCGCCTCGGCCACGAACGGCATGCCCGCGTCGGCGTCGGAGTGGACGGCGACGGTGCCGATGCCGAGCTCGCGGGCCGTGCGGAAGACGCGCCGGGCGATCTCGCCCCGGTTGGCGACAAGGATCTTGTTGATGGTCACAGCCGGAACACCCCGAAGTTCATCTCGCCCTCGATGGGCAGGTTGTCGATGACGGACAGGCAGATGCCCAGGACGGTGCGGGTGTCGCGGGGGTCGATGACCCCGTCGTCGTACACCATCCCGGAGAGGAAGTAGGGCAGCGACTGCTCCTCGATCTGCGCCTCGACCATGTCCTTGATCGCCTGGAAGCCCTCGGCGTCGAAGACCTGGCCCTTCTTCTCCGCCGACTCGCGGGCGACGATCTCCAGGACGCCGGCGAGCTGCTGCGGACCCATCACCGCGGACTTCGCGGACGGCCAGGTGAAGAGGAAGCGCGGGTCGTAGGCGCGGCCGTTCATGCCGTAGTTGCCGGCGCCGTACGACGCGCCCATGATCACCGTCAGGTGCGGCACCTTGGAGTTGGAGACCGCGTTGATCATCTGCGCGCCGGCCTTGATGATGCCGCCCTGCTCGTACTCCTTGCCGACCATGTAGCCGGTGGTGTTGTGCAGGAACAGCAGCGGCGTGTCCTTCTGGTTGGCCAGCTGGATGAACTGCGCGGCCTTGCGCGCCTCCTCGCTCATCAAGACCCCCCGCGCGTTGGCGATGATGCCGATCGGGTGGCCGTGCAGCTGCGCCCAGCCGACGCAGAGCGCCGAGCCGTAGAGAGGCTTGAACTCGTCGAACGCCACCTCGTTGCTTCCACCGGTGGTCGAGCCTGTCGAGACCCCGTCGACGATCCGCAGGATCGCCTCGCGCGGGTCGAACGGCTCCTTGAGGTCGGTCGGGATCAGCTCGAGGAGGCCCTCGGGGTCCAGGTCCGGTTCGGCGTACGACGAAGCGGAGGTCGAGGATGTCCCGCAGCGACCGTCTCGAAGGGCTTGAGACCCCCCGCCCGCCTTGCGCCAGTTCAGCCGGGCGACCGTACGACGAGCCAGCCGGATCGCATCGAGCTCGTCGACCGCCAGGAAGTCGGAGGAGCCGGAGATCCGCGAGTGCATCTCGGCGCCGCCGAGCGACTCGTCGTCGGACTCCTCGCCGGTGGCCATCTTGACCAGCGGCGGGCCGGCCAGGAAGACCTTCGCCTGCTCCTTGACCATGATCACGTAGTCGCTCATGCCGGGGACGTACGCGCCGCCGGCGGTCGAGTTGCCGAACACCACCGAGATCGTCGGCACCTTGCGCGCCGAGGACCGGGTCAGGTCGCGAAAGCCGCGACCACCGGGGATGAAGATGTCCTTCTGCGTGGGCAGGTCGGCGCCGGCGGACTCGGTGAGGTTGATCGACGGCAGGCCGTTCCTCTCCGCGATCTCGGCCGCCCGGAACGACTTCTTCAGCGAGTACGGGTTGAGCGCGCCGCCCTTCACCGTCGGGTCGTTGGCGACGATCATGCACTCGACGCCCTCGACGACCCCGATGCCGGTGACCATCGAGGCGCCGACCGTGAAGTCGGTGCCCCAGCCTGCCAGCGGCATCAGCTCGAGGAACGCCGAGCCCTCGTCGACGAGCAGCTCGATCCGCTCGCGTGCGGTGAGCTTGCCGCGGTCGCGGTGGCGCGCGATGTACTTCCCGCCCGCCTCGACGGCCTTCGCCTGCTCGGCGTGCAGCTCCTCGATCTTGGCCAGCATGGAGGTACGGCGTACCTCCTCCACCGTGGCCTCGGGCTCCACCTGCGTGGTCACTGCTCCACCACCGCCTTCATCCTCTCCAGGGTCGTGCGCATGCCGCGCTCGTTGGTCCGGCCGCGGAGCCGGCCCAGCAGGAGCCAGTAGCCGCGGAGGTACCAGGCAGGGGTGAGCCGGAAGTACTCCGTCACCCGCGTGCCCTCGTTCTCGGCCTGGAGCCGGTAGCCCCAGGTGTTGATCGCGCTCTCGGCCGACAGACCCACCGCGAACTCGAAGACCTCGCCCGGCACGCAGCGCGTGACCGTGCAGGGCGTCCAGTACGTCGGCCCGACGCCGTTGCGCTTCACGTGACCGCGGAAGCGCGCGCCCACCGCCGGTCCGGTCGCGCCGTGGGTCCACTCGCCCTCGAACGTCTCGGGGCTGAACTCCCCGATCCGGGTCACGTCGCTGACCAGCGCCCAGACGTCGTCGACCGACGCCCGCATGTGCACCGACACCTCGCCGCCGAGCGGCTTCAAGATCTCCATCAGCTGTACCCCAGCAGTCGGGCTGCCAGGTCGGTCAGCACCTCGGTGGCACCGCCGCCGATCGGCAGCAGGCGGACGTCGCGGTAGTGCCGCTCGACCTCGGACTCGCGCATGTAGCCCATCCCGCCGTGCAGCTGAACCGCCTGGTCGGCGACCCACACCGCGGTGTCGACGGCGGTCTGCTTGGCCATGCACGCCTCGGCGATGACGTTCTCGCCGGCGACGTACCTGCGGGCGACCTCGAGCGTGTAGGACCGCGCGACCGCGATCTGCCGGTGCATCTCGACCAGCTTGGCCCGCACGACCTGGTTCTTGACCAGCGGCTTGCCGAACGTGTCGCGCTGCCCGCAGTAGTCGGCCGCGAGCCGCAGGCAGCGGATCGCGTGGCCGTAGCCCATCAGCGCCAGCCAGATCCGCTCGGTCACGAACTGCTCGGCGATGTAGTAGAAGCCGTGGTTCTCCTGCCCGACCAGGTTCGTCACCGGGACCCGCACGTCGTCGTACGACAGCTCCCCGGTGTCGGACGCGAGCCAGCCCATCTTGTCGAGCTTGCGCGAGACGGTGAAGCCCGGCGTCCCCTGGGGTACGACGATCAGCGAGATGCCGTGGGCGCCGTCCTCGCCGGTGCGGCAGGCCGTCGTCACGAAGTCGCCGCGGACGCTGGAGGTGATGAACATCTTGGCGCCGTTGATGACCCAGTCGTCGCCGTCGCGGACCGCGCGGGTGCGGATGCCGGCGACGTCGGATCCGGTGCCGGGCTCGGTGATGCCGAGCGAGCCGATCATGTCGCCTGCCAGGGTCGGCCGGACGTAGGTGTCGATCAGCTCCGCGGACCCGTTCGCCACGATGTGCGGGATCGCGATGCCGTGCGTGTAGGCGCTCGCGAGGAAGCCGCCGGACACGCCGGCCTCCATCAGGCCCTCCTGCATGGCGGTGGCGTCGAGGAGGTCGCCGCCGTCGCCGCCGACCTCCTCCTTCACGCCGACCCCGAGCAGCCCGGCCGTCGCGAGCCTCTTCTGGATCTCGCGCGGGATCTCCCCGGCGCGCTCCCAGTCCTCCATGTGCGGCATCAGCTCGCGCTCGGCGAAGGCGCGTGCCGAGCTCTTCAGCGCGAGCTGCTCCTCGCTCCAGCCGTGGTCCCAGCTGCTCGGGTTGGTCATACGAGGTCCTCCTGGATGTGGACGATGCGACTGCGGACCCACTCGCCGAGCCCCTTCGCCTGTGGGTCGAAACGGGTCGAGGCCGCGACGCCGTCGCCGAGCAGCCCGTGGATCACCACGTTGACCGCGCCGAGGTTGGGCAGCAGGTAGATCTCGATCGGCAGGTCGGCCGCCTCCGGGACCAGCTCGCGGACCTTGCGCTCGCTCATCAGCTTGGCCAGCCAGGTCACCCGGGCGTCGTACTGCTCCTGGGTCGTCGCGCCTGCCGAGACGTCGTTGGTGATCCACAGGCCGAGGTTGGCGTTGCCGCCCTTGTCGCCGGACCGGGCCTGCACGAAGGTGCCGAGCGGCATCTTGCGGGTGATCGTGTCCGCCGGCGCGGGGTACGGCGACGGGCGCCGGCCCAGGCCCGCGTCCAGCTCCTCCGGCGCGAGCCGCTCGACGAAGTCGGTCGGGTCGGCGATCACCTCGCTGGTGCCGTCGTGGTGGACCACCGTGTGCCGGACTGCCGAGCGGTCGACGTACGCCGGCTTGTAGACGCCGTACGGCGACGGCTTGCCCGGCGGCGTGGTCATCGTGAAGCCCGGGTACGACGCGAGCGCCAGCTCGACCGCGGGGCCGGTGAACGGCTTGCCGAGCGGCTCCGGCCTGGCGTCCTTGCCGGTGCAGCGCAGCAGGACCGAGGCGCCCTCCTCGGTGTCGGCGTCGCCACCACGCGTGGGCGTCCGGGTCCAGGTGACGTCCTCGGCGGTGAACCGGCCGTCGAGCTGGGACCTGATCCAGGCCGCCTTCTCGTCGATGTCGAGGCCGGTGAGGACGAACTCCATCTGGTTGCGGTAGCCGCCGAGGGTGTTGACCGCGACCTTGAGCCGCTCCGGCGGCGGGGCTCCGGTCACCCCGGAGATCTCGACCCGGTCGGTGCCGACCTCGCGCAGGCGGATGGTGTCGAGCCGGGTGGTGACGTCGGGGTTGAGGTAGCGCGTCGACTGGATCTCGTAGAGCAGCTGGGCGGTGACGGTGTCGACGGTGACCGCCCCGCCGGTGCCATCGTGCTTGGTGATCACGCTGCTGCCGTCGGCGGCGATCTCGGCGATCGGGAAGCCGAGAGGCCGGTCCATCGGCCGGCCCTCGTCGAAGAGCCGGCGGAAGCCGGAGAAGTTGCCACCGGTCGCCTGGGTGCCGCACTCGATGACGTGGCCGGCGACGACCGCACCCGCGAGCCGGTCGAGATCGGCGGGGGTCCAGCCGTGGTGGGCGATCGCGGGCGCCACCACGACGCTCGCGTCGGTCACCCGGCCGGTCACGACGATGTCGGCGCCCTTGGTCAGCGCCGAGGCGATGCCGAACGCGCCGAGGTAGGCGTTGGCGGTCAGCGCCCCCTCGAACTGCTCGTTGCCGCGCAGGTCGTCGCCCTCGACGTACGCGATCCTCGGGCTGAGGCCCAGACCCTGGGCGACCTCGCCCAGCTTGGCCGCGAGGCCGGACGGGTTGAGGCCGCCGGCGTTGCTGACGATCTTGACGCCCCGCTCGAGCGCGAGGCCGAGGCAGTCCTCGACCTGGCGGACGAAGGTCCGGGCGTAGCCGAGGCTGGCGTCGCGCAGCGTGTCCATCCCGAGGATGAGCATGGTCAGCTCGGCGAGGTAGTCGCCGGTGACCACGTCGACCTCTCCGCCCTCCAGCTGCTCGCGCAGCGCAGAGAGGCGGTCGCCGTAGAAGCCGGAGCAGTTGGCGATGCGCAGTGCTCTCTGGCCGAGCGCGTCTCCGGATCCGTCGGAGGCAGCAAGCTGCCGGAGGGATCCTCCCGCCGCGCTGCCGGCTGGTGCGCTCATGCCTTCTCCCTCCCGCCGCCGGCCGGGCCCGCGAAGGCCTGGGCGATGGTCAGCCACCTCTCGGCGTCGTCGCCGGTCGCGACGAGGTCGGTGTCGTCGCGGTGGACGCGCTGGGTGACCAGGCGGCAGAAGTCGTACGCCGACCCGCTCACCCGCCGTGCCGCGTCCTCGCCTCCCCAGGTCCAGCTCTCGCCGCTCGGCGCGGTCAGCTCGACCCGGATGTCCTCGACCGGAGCCTCCAGGCCGTTGTTCGCGAACGCGAACCCCCGCGTGCGCACGCCGATGTGGGCGACGTGCCTTATCCGGTCGGTCGGCTCCGGGAGCGCCGCGAGGGCGCCCGCGCCGACCAGGGCGTCGTACACGTCGAGGCCGTGGGCCCAGGTCTCCATGAAGCGGGCGGTGGCCATCGAGGTGGGCGACATCGGCGGACCGAACCACGGCATCTTCTGGCCGGCCGGGACCGCCCGGAGGGCCTCGGGAAGCGCCGAGCGAGCAGCGTCCCAGCGCGCCAGCAGAGCGTCCGGCGCGAGGTCGCCGATCTCGAGCGCCCGGGCGTCGACGTAGCCGGTCGGGTCGGCGATCGCCTCCAGCACCACCGCGTCCCAGGCCTCCTTGCCCGCCGGGGTGTGGGCGCCGGCGGCGAGGACGGCGACCTCGTCGGTCCAGAGCAGGTGGGCGATCGTGGTCGCGGTCGTCCAGCCCTCGGCGGGCGTCATCGCCCGCCACAGCTCGGTCGGGAGCGGCGCGACGGCCGCCCGCAGGTCGTCGCCCTCGGCCCTCAGGTCGTCGGCGACGTCGTCGAAGACGCTCACTTCTGCTCCTTCTCACGGTTGGTCGAGATCTACAGGCCGGTCGAGCCGGTCGAGACCAGGGCGGCCTGGAGGGTGGCCGCCCACTGGTCGAGGATCCGGCGACGCCGACGGGCGTCGTCGCCGAGGGTGCTGGCCAGGCCGAGCCCGCGCACCAGGTCGAGCGTCGCCTGCACCAGCTCGCGTACGCCGGGCAGCGACTCGTCGGCCCCCAGCAGCTCGACGGTGAGCCGGTGGGTCTCGCGACCGACCCTGCGCTCGAGCGGACCGACCGCCTCCAGCAGCGTCGCGTCGGTGCGGGCCGCCACCCACAGCTCCAGCGCGGCCGCGAAGACAGCCGAGGAGAAGTGCTCGCCGAGCATCCGCACGACCGCGTGGGTGCGGTTGCGGCCCTTCGGCAGCGCGGCCGCGGCGGCGGCCAGCTCGGAGCCGCGCACCTCGGTCAGGTGGCTGACCGCGGCGACCACCAGGTCGTTCTTGGTCGGGAAGTGGTGCAGCTGCGCTCCCCTGCTGACACCCGCGCGCTCGGAGACGAGCGTCGTGGTGGTGCCGGCGAAGCCCCGCTCCACCAGCAGCTCGACCGTGGCCTCCATCAGCCGAGCCCGCATCGCGCGGGTGCGCTCCTCCTGCGGGACGCGGGCGGCCGTGGTCACCGGGTCAGCCTGCCGTCGTAGAAACAAACAGTCAAGACTGTCGGTAAATGTTCACCTGCAAGACTCCACCCCATGACGAAGACGATCCTGATCACCGGTGCGTCCAGCGGCCTGGGTGCCGAGATGGCCCGCCAGTTCGCGACGCTGGGCTACGACCTCGCGCTGGCCGCCCGTCGTACCGATCGGTTGGAGGAGCTCAAGGCCGAGCTGCTGGCCGAGCACGGCGCACGCCGGATCGCCCTGCGGGCGCTGGACGTCACCGACCACGAGGCGGTCTTCCGCGTGTTCGGCGAGCTCGCCGAGGAGCTGGGCACCATCGACCGCGTGGTGATCAACGCCGGCCTCGGCAAGGGCGCGCGTCTCGGCACCGGCCGCTTCGACGCGAACCTGCAGACCGCGATGACCAACTTCGTCGGCGCGCTGGCCCAGACCGAGGCCGCGATGGAGATCTTCCGGCGCCAGGAGCACGGCCACCTGGTGATGGTGTCCTCGATGTCGGCGATGCGCGGCATGCCCGGCGCGATGACGACGTACGCCGCCACCAAGGCCGGCGTCGCCCACCTGGCCGAGGGGCTGCGGACCGAGCTCTACGGCTCGCGACTGGCCGGCAGGATCAAGGTCACCGTGCTCTACCCGGGCTACATCGCCTCGGAGATGAACGAGCACGTCGAGCAGCAGACGCCGCTGATGGTCTCCACCGAGAAGGGCGTCCGCTCGATGGTCGCGGCCATCGAGAAGGAGGTCGGCGACGCCTGCGTGCCCGCCCTCCCCTGGGCCGCCATGGCGCCGGTCATGAAGCACGCCCCGCTCGCGGTGGTGAAGCGGCTGATCTGAGTCGCAGGTCGGGGGTGTGAGCGCAGCCCAGGGAGTGCGCTCACACCCCCGCCTCCCAGTCCCTGTGGAGGACGGGCCCACGATCTCCCCGACTCGGCGATCGTGGTCGGGTGATCTCCGACGACTGGCAAGACACCGCCCGGCTCCAGGGCGGTCTCATCACCCGTGGTCAGCTGGCAGCGTCCGGCGTCTCTCGGAACTCCATCCGGCATCGCGTCTCCCGCGACCGGTGGCGGCTGCTCACCCCGGCCGTCGTGTGTACGACGACCGGGGAGCTCTCCCGCCGCCAGCGCATGTGGCTGGGCCTCCTGCACGCCGGGCCGGGGTCGATCGTCGGCGACCTGACCGCAGCCGAGGAGTGGGGCCTTCGCAACTGGCATCGCGACGAGATCACCGTCCTGCTCCCTCACGACGACAACCGGCCACCCGCCATCGAGGGCATCGTCTTCCGCAGGTCCCGCCGCGACCTCTCGTCGATGCGACGTCGGCGCGCGGGCGTGCCGATGTGCCGCGTGGAGCCGGCGGTGGTGATGTGGGCGTCGCGGCAGCAGTCGGGTCGCACCGCGGAGGGCGTGCTCGCCGCAACCGTCCAGCAGGGCCTCGCATCGCCGGCCGGGCTGTTCGAGTGGGTGGACCGGCTGTCTCCGCTGCCCAGCGCACGACGCCTACGGGTCGCGCTGACCGAGATCCAGGGTGGGTCTCAGTCCGTCGGCGAGCTCGACGTACGCAGGATGTGCAGGCAGTTCGGGCTCCACGTCCCTGACCGCCAGATTCGCCGTCGGGACGCCTCGGGCCGGCTGCGATTCACCGACTGCGAGTGGCGTCTCGTCGATGGCCGGACCCTGGTGCTCGAGGTCGACGGCGGCTTCCACATGGAGACCGAGCACTGGGAGGACGACATCGCCCGACAACGAGCCCTCAGCGCGACCGACCGGGTGATCGTCCACTGCACCACGCGCGAGCTGCGCGACCTTCCCGAGGCGGTCGCCCGTGATCTGCTCCGCCTCGGCGTGCCGCGCGCCGGGTCGGGGGTGTGAGCGCACACCAGGGAGGGCGCTGACACCCCCGACCTCCCCGGTCGCCCTCAACGGTAGGTGAGCAGGTCGCCGACGAGGTGCTGGTGCTCGTTGTAGGTCAGCAGCCGGGCACCGGTCCGGCCGACGATCACCCGGCTCACCGACGCGTTGGTCAGCACCGTGTTCAGGCGCGACCAGATGGGCCCGATCTCGGCGGCCGGCATCGCCGGAGCCAGCAGTACGGCGCCCAGCGCCGCGATCACCCCACCCGAGCTGACGACCAGCGCGGGACCCGGCTCGGCAGCCACGCGCTCCAGCGCGGCGCTCGACCGGGCCACGAAGTCGGCGTACGGCTCGGGGTAGTCGGCCTGCCCCGCCGCCCAGTGCCCGGTCGCCCGCTCGAACGCCTCCTGGAACGTGCGCCGGTCGGCGGTGTGGTCGACCTCCGCGCCCGTCGTCTCGGCGTGGCGGGCCAGCACCGCGAGGTGGTCGAACTCGGCCCAGTCGGGGTCGACCCGCGCCTCTGGGAGTGCCGTTTGTGCCCGAACGGCACTCTCCGAGACCGAGTCGTTGCCGTTCGTGCCCGAACGGCACTGCTCCGCGGCACCCTCGGCGATGGCCTCCCAGGTCTCCCGGTGGCGCCGCATGCCGCCGTGGACCACCGTCGCGGGTGCCGGGCCGTGCTCGGCGAGCCAGCGGCCGAGGGCCCGGCCCTGGTCCCAGCCGACCGGCGAGAGGACGTCGTAGTCGTCGGCACCGAAGGAAGCCTGGCCGTGCCGGACGAGCAGGATCAGCCCCACCCCGGACCGCCTCAGTGCCCCGCCAGCAGCCGCCGGCAGCGCGACTCGAGGTAGCCGACGGCAGGACCGAAGGCGGCGTAGGCCTCGTTGTGGGTCTGCTTGTGGAAGTAGCGGTACCAGATCTGCTGCGCGATGACGGCCAGCCGGAACAGTCCGAAGACCTCGTAGAACAGCCACTGCTCCTCGGTCAGCGAGAGCCCGCGGGCATCGAGGTAGTGGTCGCGGAAGCGCCGCCGCGTCCACATGCCCGGGGCCGTCGTCGGCTGGCGGCGGAACATCAGGAAGAAGTCGTCGTCGCCGGGCTCGACCCAGTAGGCCATCGCGCCACCGAGGTCCATCAGAGGGTCGCCGACGGTGGCGAGCTCCCAGTCGAGCAGCGCCTTGATCCGGGTCGGGTCGTCGGCATCGAGCACCATGTTGTCGAAGCGGTAGTCGTTGTGGATCATGCACTGACCGACGTCGGCGGGCTGGTTCGCGTCGAGCCAGGCCGTGATGTCGCTCCAGTCGCCCATGTCGTCGGTCGCGGCGTTCGCGAGTCGCGTGGTCCAGCCGCCGACCTGGCGTCGTACGTAGCCGTCGCCCTTGGCCATCGCGGCCAGCTCCGGCACCGACATCACGTCGGCGGAGTGCAGCGCGACGAGGGTGTCGGCGGCCGCGCCGCAGAGCGCGTCGACCTGCCCGGCGCTGATGTCGAAGCCGAACTCGCGCCGCGGGATGAGGCCGTCGACCCGCTCCATGACGTAGAGCTCGCTGCCGATCGGGCTGTCGTCCTCGGTGCAGTAGGCGACCATCTCGGCGACCTGCGGGAAGATCGACGCGAGGCCGTGCTGGATCCGGAACTCCCTGCCCATGTCGTGGGCGCCCTTGGCCTTGGTGCCCGTCGGCGGCCGGCGGAGGATCAGCTCGTGGCCCTGCTGCATGTGCAGCAGGTAGGTCAGGTTGGAGGCACCGCCGGGGAACTGCCGGACCGACTCGATCGGCCCGTGCCCCAGCCACTCGGCGACCGCAACGACGTCGAACGCGTCCTCGTCGCGGACCGGCCGGCTCTCGTCACTCACCTGCGATCCCCTCGAGACGACGGGCCTGCGCCCGCATCACCTGGTCGTACGACGCCCGGTCGCCCCGCTTCAGGTCGTACGCCGCCAGCGCGTCGCGGTCGGGCACGATCAGCTCCTCGCCGCGGTCGATGCCCTCGAGCACCGCCGCCGCGATCGCCTCCGGTCCGCGCGGCGCGTCGGTCACAAGCTTGGTCATCACCTTCACCAGCGCCTGGTCGCGGCCCTCGGCGGAGTCCATCAGCCCGGTGCGGAAGTACGACGGACACACGACGTGCGCGCTCACGCCGTACGCCGCCAGCTCGTGGCCGGTCGTCTCGGTCAGCGCGACGACCGCGGCCTTGGTGGCGTTGTAGCCGGCCATCCCGGCCGGGTGCACGAGCCCGGCGAGCGAGGCGATGTTGACGATCCGGCCGCGGCGCTGCCGCTTGAGCATCGGCGTGAACGTGGCGGTGCCGCGCACGGCGCCGAGCAGGTTGATGTCGACCAGCCGCTGCCACTCGTCCATGCCGGACACGTCGAGGCGGCCGCCGCCCGCGATGCCGGCGTTGTTGACCAGCACGTCCAGCTCGCCCCACGCCTCCTCGACGAGCTGGCGCACCTGGGCCCAGTCGTCGTCGCTGGTGACGTCGAGCTTGAAGATGCCGTCGCCGTAGTCGCGGTCGGTGCGCAGCACGTCCGCACCGCGCGCCTCCCATGCCTCCGCGAGGGCGGCGCCCAGGCCCTGGGCGGCGCCGGTGATCAGGACGCGTTGGTGCGTGGTCTCGGTCACGCTCCCGACCCTAGTGGGTTCCTGTGGTCAGGCTCCGGCCGGCAGCGTGGCGGGAGGACGCGGTCGGCCGATCAGACACTGCGTGGGAACCCCAGGTCGACGCCGCCGTGGCTCGGGTCCAGCCAGCGCGACGTCACGGCCTTCTCGCGGGTGTAGAAGTCCACACCCTGCGGGCCGTAGGCCTTGGCGTCGCCGAACAGCGACTGCTTCCAGCCGCCGAAGGAGTGGTAGGCGACCGGCACCGGGATCGGCACGTTCACGCCCACCATGCCGACCTCGATCTCGTTGACGAAGCGCCGGGCGGCGCCGCCGTCGTTGGTGAAGATCGCGGTGCCGTTTCCGTACCTCCCGCTGTTGATCAGCTCCACCCCCTCGCCGTACGACGACACCCGCACCACCGACAGGACCGGACCGAAGATCTCGTCGGTGTAGACCGTCGAGGTGGTCGGCACCTTGTCGATGAGCGTCGGGCCGAGCCAGAAGCCGCCCGCGCCGCCGTCGGCCTCGACACCCCGGCCGTCGACGACCACCTCGGCACCGTCGTCGGCGGCGAGGTCGATGTAGCCGGCGACCTTGTCGCGGTGGTCGGCGGTGATCAGCGGGCCCATGTCACTCTCGCGGCGGCCGTCGCCCACGACCAGCTTGCCCATCCGCTCGGTGATGCGGCCGATCAGCTCGTCGGCCACGGGGTCGACCGCGACGACGACGGAGACGGCCATGCAGCGCTCCCCGGCCGAGCCGAAGCCGGCGTTGATCGCGGAGTCGGCGACCAGGTCGAGGTCGGCGTCGGGCAGCACCAGCATGTGGTTCTTGGCACCGCCGAGGGCCTGCACCCGCTTGCCGTGGGCGGTACCGGTCTCGTAGACGTGGCGCGCGATGGGGGTCGAGCCGACGAAGGAGATCGCCGCGACGTCGTCGTGGGTGAGCAGCGCGTCGACGGCCTCCTTGTCGCCGTGCACGACGTTGACGACGCCGTCGGGCAGGCCGGCCTCCTTGAGCCGCTCGGCCAGCCAGACGGCCGCGCTCGGGTCCTTCTCGCTCGGCTTGAGCACCACGGTGTTGCCGGCCGCGACGGCGACGGGCAGGAACCAGAGCGGCACCATCGCCGGGAAGTTGAACGGGCTGATGATCGCGACGACACCCAGCGGCTGGCGCAGCGAGTAGACGTCGACGCCGGTCGAGGCGTTCGCGGAGAAGCCGCCCTTGGACAGGTGTGCCATGCCGCAGGCGAACTCGACGACCTCCAGCCCGCGCGCGACCTCGCCGGCCGCGTCGGAGAGCACCTTGCCGTGCTCGCCGGTGATGATCTCGGCGAGCTCGTCCTTGCGCGCGTTGAGGATCTCGCGGAAGGCGAACATCACCTGCGTGCGCTTCGCGATCGAGGCCCCGCCCCAGGCCGGGAAGGCCGCCCTCGCGGAGGCCACCGCGGCGTCGACGTCGGCGGCGGACGCGTAGCGGACCTGCTTGGTCACCTCGCCGAGCGCCGGGTCGTAGACCGCTCCCGTGCGGGTGGACTCACCCTTGGCGGGCGCTCCGTCGATCCAGTGGTCGAGCATCTCGGTGTTCATCTCACAGCTCCTTGTCCAGCAGGGTCAGCACCTCGTCGTACGTCGCCAGCGCCTCGGCCACCTCATCGGCGGTGACCACGCAGGGCGGTACGACGTGGATGCGGTTGTCGGCGGTGAACGGCAGCAGGTCGCGGGCGATCAGCTCGGCCTTGGCACGTGCGACTCCAGCGGCCGGCAGCGGCGCGCGGGTCTCGCGGTCGGCCACCAGCTCGAGGGCCCAGAACACTCCCGTGCCCCGGGCCTCCCCCACGACGCTATGCCGCTCGGCCAGCTCGCGCAGCCCCGGCCCGAGGACGTCGGCGCCGATCGCCTTCGCGTTGGCCACGATGCCCTCGGACTCCATGGCGTCCAGCGCCGCGACGATCGAGGCCGCCGCCAGCGGGTGGCCGCTGTAGGTCAGGCCGCCGGGGAAGACCTGGTCGTCGAAGGTCGCCGCGATCTCGCGATCGACGATCACGCCGCCGACCGGCACGTAGCCGGAGTTGACGCCCTTGGCGAAGGTGATCAGGTCGGGGCGGACGTCGTACGCGTCGAGGGCGAGCCACTCGCCGGTGCGGCCGAACCCGGCCATCACCTCGTCGAGGATCAGCACGATGTCGAACTCGTCGGCAAGGGCGCGCACGCCGGGCAGGTAGCCGGCCGGCGGCATGAGGACGCCGGCCGTTCCGGGGATGGTCTCGAGCAGGATCGCCGCGATGGTGGCCGGCCCCTCGCACTCGATCACCCGCCGCAGGTGCCGCAGCGCCCGCTCGCACTCCTGCTCGGGCGAGGTGGCCCAGAACTCCGAGCGGTAGAGGTAGGGACCGAACGCGTGCACGTGGCCGCGTGCGAACTCATTGGGCAGCCGTCGCCAGTCGCCGGTCGCGTTGACCGCGGCGCCGGTGTTGCCGTGGTAGCTGCGGTAGCGGCTGATCACCTTGTCGCGACCGGTGTGCCGGCGTGCCATCCGGATGGCGTTCTCGACGGCGTCGGCGCCGCCGTTGGTGAAGAAGACCTTGTCCATGCCCGCGGGCGCCCGGTCGGTGATGCGACGGGCGGCCTCGCCGCGGGTCAGGTTGGCGGTCGCCGGTCCGATCGTCGCGAGCGTCGCCGCCTGCTCCTGGATCGCCGCCACCACCGCAGGGTGGCCGTAGCCGATGTTGACGTTGACCAGCTGGCTGGAGAAGTCGAGGTAGGTCCGCCCGGCGTGGTCCCACACCCGGGTGCCCCTCCCGCCGGCGATCGGCACCGGCGCGAGGTGCGCCTGCGCGGACCAGGAGTGGAAGACGTGATCCCTGTCGAGATCGAGGGTGAGCCGGTCGAGGTCCTCGCTCATGACTATCGGTTCCTTGGTCGCGCACGGCATGTGTCGATGGAATGCGTGGCGATCATGTCAGACAGCGACTGATTCCGCAGCACCGGTCACTTGTCGTGGCGGGCGGGGGCGTGGCGGGCGGGGGCGTGGCGGGCTGTAACACGCTGTTGGCGGACCTGGTCGGTCATTCGCTGCTGTAGAAGGTCGTCGCAGCGACGTACAACAGCAGCGAACGACGTAGTAGGCCAGCAGACGACGTGTTACAGCCCTCCACACGCCGGTACGCCGACGGGCCGGCCTCCCTGAGGAGAGCCGGCCCGTCGGTTCGTGCTGTGCTGCTGGATCAGGCGGGGAAGGACTCGCCCTTCGCCGCCATGTCGCGGAGGTGCTGGGTGGCCTTGAACCGGTCGCCGTACTTCTCGGCCAGCTCGTCGGCGCGCTCGAGGAACGCCTCGATGCCGATCGAGCCGTCGGCGGCCTCGTAGCCGGTGATGAACTGCGCGGCGCCACCGGTCTGCGGGGGGAAGCCGATGCCGAAGATCGAGCCGATGTTCGCGTGGGCGGCCGAGGTGACGACGCCCTCCTCGAAGCACTTGGCGGTCTCGAGGGCCTCGGCGAACAGCATCCGGTCCTTGATGTCCTGCAGCGGGATCTGCTGCTCGGCCACCGGGAACAGGTCCGCGAGACCCGACCAGATCGACCCGCGCCTGCCGTCGGCGTAGTCGTAGAAGCCGGCGCCGCGGAGCTTGCCCGCGCGACCCGCCTCCAGCATCTTCGTGACGACCTTCGAGCCCGGGTGCACGGGCATGTCGGGCTCGGCCTCGAGGGTCGCCTTGGCGATCTTGTCCATCAGCTCGAGGTTGAGCTCGTCGGACAGCTGCAGCACCGGTGCCGGGTAGCCGGCCTGGGTGGTGGCGCGCTCGATGGAGTACGGCGCCACGCCCTCGGCCAGCATCGCCATGCCCTCGTTGACCATGTAGCCGATGACGCGCGAGGTGTAGAAGCCGCGCGAGTCGTGGGCGATCATCGGGGTCTTCTTGATGGCCAGCGTGACGTCGTACGCCTGGGCGAGGGTCTCGTCGGACGACTCGGCGCCCTTGATGATCTCGACCAGCGGCATCTTGTCGACCGGGCTGAAGAAGTGCAGGCCGATGAAGCGCGAGGCGTCGCCGTTGATGCCCTTGGCCAGCTCGGTGATCGGCAGCGTCGAGGTGTTCGAGCAGAGCAGCGCGCCGTCGGCGAGGTGCGGGATGACCTCGTTGAAGACCTGCTGCTTGAGCTCGACGTTCTCGAAGACCGCCTCGACGACCAGGTCGGCGCCGGCCGCGTCGGCCGCGTCGACGGTCGGGGTGATCCGGGCGAGCAGCTCGTCGGACAGCTCCTGCGTGAGCTTGCCGCGCGAGACGGCCTTCTCGTTGATGCCCGCGGAGTAGGCCTTGCCCTTCTCGGCAGCCTCGATCGCGACGTCCTTGAGGACGACCTCGACACCCGCACGCGCGAGGACGTAGGCGATGCCCGCGCCCATCATGCCGGCGCCGAGGACGACGGCCTTCTTGGGCATGAACTTCTCGACGCCGTCGGGGCGCTCCTTGCCGGCGTTGATCGAGCCGAGGTCGAAGAAGAACGCCTGGATCATGTTCTTCGCCTGCTGGCTGGTGACCAGCTTGGTGAAGTAGCGCGACTCGATCCGCGTAGCGGTCTCGAAGTCGACACCGAGGCCCTCGACCGTCGCGGCGAGGATCGCCTTCGGCGCGTTCATGTTCGTCTGCTTGAGCTGCTTGCGCAGCATCGGCGCGAACGCCGGCAGGAACGCGGCGAGGGACGGGCTCGACGGCGAGCCGCCCGGGATCTTGTAGCCGGGCTGGTCCCACGGCTGCGCGGTGGCGTCGGGGTTGGCCTTGATCCACGCCTTGGCGGCCGGGACGAGCTCGTCCTGGGTGGCGACGAGCTCGTCGACCAGCCCCTTGTCCTTCGCGGCGGCCGGCTTGAACTCGGCACCGGTCGCGGTGATCTCGGTCATCGCCGTCATCAGGCCGAACATGCGCGCGATGCGGGTGACGCCGCCGCCGCCGGGCAGCAGGCCGAGCTTCACCTCGGGCAGGCCGATGGGGTACTTGCCGTCGAGCGCGACCCGGTGGTTGGTCGCGAGAGCGATCTCGAGCCCACCGCCGAGCGCGGCGCCGTTGATGGCGGCGACGACCGGCTTGGGGAAGGTCTCCAGCCTGCGCAGGGTCGCCTTGATGCCCTCCACCTCGTCGAACACCTCGGCGGCGTTCTCGGGGCGGATCGCCATCATGTTCTTCAGGTCGCCGCCGGCGAAGAAGGTCTTCTTGGCGGACGCGACGACGACGCCGCTCACCTGGTCCTGCTCGGCGTAGAGGCGGTCGACCGCCGCCTCCATCGAGCTCTTGTAGAGCTCGTTCATGGTGTTGGCCGACTGGTTCGGGTCGTCCAGGGTGAGGGTGACGATGCCGTCCGCGTCGATGTCGTAACGGACAGAGCTCTGCTCGGTCATCTGCTTCTTCCTTCTCTCTGTCCGGGTCTCAGACGATCTCGACGATCGTGGCGATGCCCATGCCGGCGCCGACGCAGAGCGTGGCGAGGCCGCGCTTCTTGCCCTGGCGGATGAGCTCGTCGACGAGGGTGCCGAGGATGATCGCACCGGTCGCGCCCAGCGGGTGGCCCATGGCCATGGCGCCGCCGTTGACGTTGGTGACCTCCTGGCTGATGCCCATGTCCTTCATGAACCGCAGGGCCACCGAGGCGAACGCCTCGTTGATCTCCCACAGGTCGATGTCCTCGGCCTTGAGGCCGGCCTTCGCCAGGGCCTTGTTGGCGGCCGGGGCCGGACCGGTCAGCATGATCGTCGGCTCGGAGCCGATGACGGCCGTGGCGACGATCTTGGCCCTCGGGGTGAGGCCGTGCTTCTTGCCGGCCTCCTCGCTGCCGATGAGGACCAGCGCGGCGCCGTCCACGATGCCGGAGGAGTTGCCGGCGTGGTGGACGTGGTTGATCGCCTCGACGTCGGTGTACTTCGAGAGCGCGACGTCGTCGAAGCCGACCTCGCCGCCCTGCTGCAGGAACGACGGCTTGAGGCCGGAGAGCGACTCGACGCTCGTGTCAGGGCGGACGGTCTCGTCCTTGTCCAGGACGGTCAGGCCGTTCTGGTCCTTCACCGGCACGACGCAGTCGTCGTAGTAGCCGTTGGCCCACGCCTTGGCGGCACGCGCGTGCGACTGGGCGGCCAGGGCGTCGACGTCCTCGCGGGTGAAGCCCTCGAGGGTCGCGATCAGGTCCGCACCGATGCCCTGCGGGACGAAGCCGGTGTCGAGGCTGGTCTTCGGGTCCTGGGCCCAGGCGCCGCCGTTGGTGCCCATCGGCACCCGGCTCATCGCCTCGACGCCACCGGCGAGGATCAGGTCCTCCCAGCCGGAGCGGACGCGAGCGGCGGCCTGGTTGACGGCCTCGAGGCCGGAGGCGCAGAACCGGTCGAGCTGTACGCCGGCGACGGTCTCGGCCAGGCCGGCCTTGATGGCAGCGACGCGAGCGATGTCCGAGCCCTGCTCGCCGATGGGGGTGACGCAGCCGAGGATGACGTCGTCGATCCCGGCCGTGTCGAGGCTCGGGTTGCGCTCCTCGATCGCGTTCATGAGGGTCACGACGAGGTCGATCGACTTGACCTCGTGCAGCGAGCCGGTCTTCTTGCCGCGACCGCGCGGGGTCCGCACGTGGTCGTAGATGAATGCTTCTGCCATGACCGTCCTTGTCTGGGCTGGCTGGTCGAATGCCTGCGCGGCGGAGAAGTCGCCGCGCCGGTGGGCCCGTGTTGGTCTCCAGGCCCTCGGGTTGATTGTGACACTATTACTGTCATGGTCAAGGCGCAGGCGGTGGACATATGACGGACACCACACTGCTGTCCCTCACCGAACTGACCGAGCGGACCGGTCTCAGCGTCCGCACGATCCGCTTCTACCGGTCGCGCGGCCTGATCCCGCCACCGATCCGCCGCGGCCGGGCCGGCTACTACGACGCCGGCCACGTCGCCCGCCTCGAGCTGGTCCAGGAGCTGCAGCAGCACGGCTTCACCCTCGGCGCCATCGAGAAGTACGTCGCGCAGCTTCCCGAGGACGCCTCGCCGGACGAGATCGCGCTGGCACGCACCATGGTCGCCCCCTGGGAGGAGGACGTCCCTGTCGAGATGACCAAGGAGCAGCTCGACGCCCGCAGCGGCCGCGAGCTCTCGAACGAGGACATCGCCACGCTCCACGCCCTCGGCCTCGTACGACGCCGCCGGTCGTCGTACCTCGTCAACGGGAGCCAGCTGTCCAGCGGCCTGCGCCTGCTCGAGCTCGGCTTCCCGCGGGAGGTCGCGCTCGCGTCCGCCGCGGTCTACCAGGAGCACGGCGAGCAGATGGCCAAGGAGCTGTGGGACGTCATCAACGACCAGCTCGCCCCGCTGTACGACGACGCCGAGCCCGCGCACCTCCGCGAGATCATGCTGCGGCTGCGACCGCTGTCGATCGGCGGCCTGGTGAGCGCCTACGAGAGCGCACTCACCCGCGGCGCACGGACCTTCCGGCGCCGCGGCTGATCACGAGAACCGCAGGACGCCGTCGTCGATCCTGCTGCGGTTGATGACGTTGCGGTCCTTGATGTAGTTCTGGTCCAGCCTCCACGGCGCGCGGTCGCCCTGGCTGGGCAGGAGGTGCGCCGAGCGCTGGACGTAGCCGGCCTTGAAGTCGAGCAGCGGGCTGCGCTCGACGTCGGCCTCGACCTGCGCGGTCGCGCTGCGGTAGCCGTGCTTGCGCATGTGCGCCAGCAGCCGGCAGGCGTAGTCGATGACCAGGTCGGCCTTGAGCGTCCACGACGCGTTGGTGTAGCCGATGGTGAACACGAAGTTCGGCACGCCCGAGAGCATCAGCGACTTGTAGGCCAGCGTCGAGGTGTAGTCGACCTTCTCGCCGTCGACGCTCAGGTCGACCCCGCCGAACGGCACCAGGAGCTGGAAGCCGGTCGCGGTGATGACGACGTCGGCCTCGATCTCCTCGCCGGAGGCCAGCCGCACGCCCTTCTCGGTGAACGTCGCGATCGTGTCGGTCGCGATCGACGCCGTGCCCGCGCGGAGCGCCTTGAAGAGGTCGCCGTCGGGGACGAAGCAGAGGCGCTGCTCCCACGGGTTGTACGGCGGGTCGAAGTGCGGGTCGAGAGGCACGTCGGCCGGCAGCTGCTTGGCGGTCTCCTTGCGGATGAAGCCGCGCGAGCGCTCGGGCCAGCGCATCGAGAGCTGGTAGAAGACCACCGCCTGCAGGATGTTGGCCCACCGGACGATCGGGTAGCTGAGCTTGTACGGCACCTTCGCGCGACCCAGCAGCTGGGCCAGCGGGTCGCGTCCCGGCCGGCTCAGGATGTAGGTCGGCGTGCGCTGCAGCATCGTGACGTGCTCCGCGTCGGGCGCCATGGCCGGCACCAGCGTCACGGCGGTCGCGCCGCTGCCGATCACGAGCACCCTCTTGCCGGTGTAGTCGAGGTCCTCGGGCCAGTGCTGCGGGTGGACCAGCTGGCCCCGGTAGTCCTCCATGCCGGGCCAGTGCGGCTGGAAGCCCTCGTCGTAGCGGTAGTAGCCGGCGCACGACCACAGGAAGCCCGCGGTCATCTCCTCGGTCGTCACGGCGCCGTCGGCGTCGGTGACCTCGACCGTGAGGCGCCACAGCTTGGCCGTGGAGTCCCAGTCGGCGGACGCGAGCCGGTGGCGGTAGCGGATGTGCCGCTCGACGTCGTACTCCTCGGCGACGGTCTTGATGTAGCTGAGGATCAGGTCGCCGTCGGCCAGGGCCGTGTCGGACCGCCAGGGCCGCCACTTGTAGCCGAAGGTGAACATGTCGGAGTCGGAGCGGATGCCCGGGTAGCGGAACAGGTCCCAGGTCCCGCCCATCGAGTCGCGGGCCTCCAGGACCGCGACGGACGCGCCCTTGAGGCGGGTCTTCACCTGCGCGGCCGCGCCGACCCCGGAGAGTCCGGCGCCGATGATCAGTACGTCGACGTGCTCAGCCATGTCGCTCAGCCTTCCACCTGTACGGCGGCGCCGCTGGAGATCAGGCCGTCGACGTCCTCGATCCCCCACGCGGTGAGCGCCTCGCGGGTGTGGACGCCGGGGCCGGCCGCGGGCGGCATGCCGAGCCGGGGCGTCGTACGGGAGAAGCGCGGGGCGGGCTGCGGCTGGACGATGCCCTCGTGCTCGACGAAGACCTCGCGCGCCTTCATGTGCGGGTGCTCGGGGGCCTCGGACATCTTCAGGATCGGCGCCACGCAGGCGTCGGTGCCGTCGAAGACCGCGGACCACTCGTCGCGGGTCCTGGTCTTGAAGGTGGTGGTCAGCAGGTCGCGCAGCTCGGCCGAGCGGGCCGGGTCGAAGCGCTCGAGGTTGTCGGGCGCCTGGTCCTTGATGCCGAGCAGCTCCACCAGCAGGTCGTAGAACTGCGGCTCCAGCGCGCCCACCGACATGTGCTCGCCGTCGGCGGTCTCGTAGACGTCGTAGTACGGCGTCCCGCCGTCGAGCAGGTTGCTCACCCGCTCCTCGCGGAAGCCACCGCCGGCGAGGAACGCAGATGTCATCGCGTTGAGGCTGGCGGTGCCGTCCACGATCGCCGCGTCGACGACCTGGCCCTTGCCCGACACGCGCGCCTCGAGCAGCGCCGCCAGGATGCCGATGACGAGGTACGTCGACCCGCCGCCGAAGTCGCCGACCAGGTTCGCCGGGAACTGCGGCTTGCTCTTGTCCTGGCCGAGCCCGTGCAGGGTGCCGGTGATGGCGATGTAGTTCATGTCGTGGCCGGCCGCCTGCGCCCACGGGCCCTCCTGGCCCCACCCGGTCATCCGGGCGAACACCAGCCGCGGGTTGCGCTGCTCGCACGCCTCAGGACCGAACCCGAGTCGCTCGGCGACACCGGGCCGCATCCCCTCGACCAGCACGTCGGCCTGCTCGACCAGGTCGAGCACGGTCTCGACCGCCTTTGGGTCCTTGAGGTTGAGCGCGACGCTCGGACGGCCGCGGTTGAGCAGGTCGTGCGACCCACCGGTCAGCACCTGCCCGCCGGGGCGCTCCACCCGGATCACGTCGGCTCCGAGGTCCGCCAGGATCATGCAGGCGTGCGGGCTCGGCCCGATCCCGGCGATCTCGACGACCTTGATCCCTGCCAGCGGCCCCGTCCCCTGACCCAGCTCGTATGCCATGCCGCGATCATGACACAGACCGTGACAGCATCGCTGTCACGGTCAGGACCGGGTGCAGGCGGTCGCCGGCCCGAGGCGGTCGAGCCTGTCGAGACCTCAGCCGGGCTTGACGATGTGGTTGAGCTCGAAGTGCATGGGGTCGGTGTAGGTCCAGGTGCCGCCCCAGGTGAAGCCCCAGTGCTCGAAGACCGCGATCACGCCGGGGTCCATGTGGCCGACCGTGCCGCGCTCGTTCTGCGACGGGTCGATGTCGAAGGCCAGGCCGAAGGCGTGGTTGGAGAGCGTGGTGGTGCCGGCGATGAAGCGCGGGTTGTAGCAGCCGGCGTAGTTGGTGATCTTGCTGGCCAGGCCTTCCTTCTGGATCTCGATCAGCGCCGCCTGCAGCTGCGGGAAGATGTACTTGTTGCAGGTCATCGGTCCGATGATCGGCATGACCTCGGTGCGGATGTGCGCCTGGACCCACGCCGGATCGGGTCGTACGGCGCCGCCGCCGATCGGCGTGTAGTGGTAGACGCCGATGGCCTGGCTGAGCGTGCCGACCGGGATGACGGTGGAGAAGGTGCCCGGGTCGATGCCGGTCTGGGCCACGATGTCGAGCGCGACGACCGAGAGCTTCGGGTCGATCCTGCGGATCGCCTGACGGACCTTGGCCGGCGAGGAGAAGCCGGTGTTGATCAGCATCGCGTTGTCGGCGGGAAGGCCGAGCGCCTGGCCCCACCTGGTGTTGACCATCGCGTCGACCGCGTCGACGGTGGCCGGCGACCAGGCGCCGACGTGGATGCGCTCGGTCTGCGCGCCGGAGCCGACCGCGAGGTAGCCCTTGCTGTCCAGCGGGATGGTGTTCTCGAGGTGCTTCATCACCGCCATCTCGCCACCGGCGATGCGGTCCCACTGCTCCTGCCACTTCGCGCTCTCGAGCCCGGTGAAGTCGCGGTACGTCGAGGGGTCGACCGCGGCGATGTTGTAGTACTGGTTCTGGATGGCGAACTGGCCGTAGGAGAGCGCCGCGGAGACCGCCACGCCGGGCACCGCCTTCTTGCCCGTGCCGACCTTGATCGCCTTGATCCGCTTCACCAGGTCGCCGGGGAGCGTCTTGTCGCCGACGACGAGGAGGTCGTCGCCAGGGAGCTTGCCGTCCCACTTGCCGGGCGCGGCGACGGCGTGGCTCGGGTCGACGGCGTCCTTGATGGTGGTGGTCGCCGATGCGTTGCTGGGGTCGGCGCTGCTGCCGGCGCCCTTGGTCGATCCGCACGCCGCGAGCGCGGAGGCGAGGACGAGCCCGCCCAGGCAGGCCGCCACGAGGCGTCTCCGGGCGCGACGGCGCGCGACGATCATGCTCACTTCCCTCCCCCGCCAGGGTAGACGCTGAGCACCGACAGCGGGGATCGAACCCGCGATGTCACGCGAGGACGAGGCCGACGACCCACGCGATGTCGTCGGCGACCTCGTCCGGGCTCCCGCCCGGCTGCATCACGTGGCTGAGCACCAACCGGACGATGAGGTCGACACCGACCTCGACCTGCCGATCCGACAGCCCGACGTCGTAGGTCGAGACGTGGGCGCGGACCACGGCCTTGGCGCCCTCGAGCAGCGAGGCGCTGTTGGTCGTCAGCAGCGGCAGCAGCTCGGTGTCCGCGCCGTGGTTGGCGGAGACCACGGCGTGCAGCACGGCGTTGTCCGTCGCGTACTTCAGCACTCGGCGGGCGGCCGCCCGGATCGCCTCGGTGAGGTCGGACGGGAACTCCTCGAACGACTTGGTCACGCCGGCCAGGAAGAGGTCCAGCTCGCGCAGGACGATGGCCTCGGCGAGGTCGTTCTTGGTGCCGATCTCGTTGTAGACCGTCTGTCGGCTGACGCCGACCTCCGTGGCCAGCCGCGCCATCGTGACCCTGCCCCAGCCCTCGGCGACCAGCAGGGCGGAGGCGGCGTCGCAGAGCCGGTCCCGCAGCGGGACCGGCACGTACGACGAGGCGAGGGCCGTCACGGTGGCGAACCTAGTCGGCCAGGCTGAGAGCCAGCACAGGACAGGCCTGCACGGCGGCGTACACGTGGGCGCGATCGGCCTCCGACGGGCTGTCGTCGAGGATCTTCACCTGGTCGGTCTCCTCGTCGACCTCGAAGTAGTCGTTGGCCATCGACTCGCACATGCCGAGGCCCTCGCACGTGTCCATGTCAGCGGTGATCTTCACGATGCCTCACTCTCGGTGGTCGAGGAGGTCGCGCTAGCGACCCTCTCGAGACTCTCGGGGTCGAAGGGGACGAAGTCGATCTTCTCGCGCACGCCGCAGTCGGGGCAGCACCAGTCGTCGGGGATGTCGGTCCATGCCGTGCCGGCGGCGAAGCCCTCGTGCTCGTCGCCCGCGGCGACCTCGTAGACGTAGCTGCAACCGGGGCAGCGGGCCGCGAGCACCTCGCCGGACTGGTCCTGGGCGAAGAGGTCCTGGTGCACGTCGTGGACCGACGGCGGCGGGAACTTGGCGGCGTACTTCGCCTCCTTGCCCGGCTGGATGTTCGCCAGGGTCACGTCGCCGTCGAGGTGCTCGACGACGCGGCGGTCCATCACCTTGCGCCACAGCGGCGGGAACAGGGCGATGGTGAGCATGCCGGCGTACCCGGTCGGGAGGGCCGGCGACTCCTTGAAGTCGCGCAGGGTCTGGTAGCGCCGGGTCGGGTTCGCGTGGTGGTCGCTGTGGCGCTGCAGGTGGTAGAGGAAGATGTTGGTGACGATGTTGTTGCTGTTCCAGCTGTGCATCGGCAGGACCCGCTCGTAGCGCTGCTTCTCACCGACCTTCTGACGCTTCATGCCGTAGTGCTCGAGGTAGTTGATGATCTCCAGCAGGGAGAAGCCCGCGACGATGGTGATCAGCAGGTAGGGCATCACGCCCCAGCCGAACAGCGCCACGATGGCGGCGTACAGGACGACCGACATCAGCCAGGAGTTGAGCACGTCGTTGCCGAGGTGGAACGGGTGCGTGCCCTTGCGGCGGTAGCGCTTGGACTCCAGGCTCCACGCGCTCTTGAGCGAGCCGGAGACCGTGCGGAACCAGAACGTGTAGAAGCTCTCGCCGAGACGGCTGGACGCCGGGTCCTCGGGGGTCGCGACGCGGACGTGGTGGCCGCGGTTGTGCTCGATGTAGAAGTGGCCGTAGAAGGTCGGCGCGAGGGCGATCTTGGAGAGCCAGCGCTCGACGGCCTCGCGCTTGTGGCCCAGCTCGTGGGCGGTGTTGATGCCGATGCCCATGATGCCGGCGACCGAGAAGGCCAGGAAGCACTTCTCCCACCAGCTCAGCGCGACGGGGGCGACCAGGGACGAGCCGAGGTGCGCGGCGGCCCAGCCCTTCGCGCCGATGAGACCGAAGAACCACGCGGCCGGGTTCTGGTCGGCCAGCACCGCGGAGCCGGCGAACAGCACGATGAACTGAAGCGGCAGGTAGGCGTAGACGACCCAGCGGTAGTAGCGGTCGTTCTCGAGCCTCTCCATGACCTCGTCCGGCGGGTTCGACGGGTCGAGGCCGAAGACCAGGTCGAGCGCCGGGATGATCAGGTTGATGACGATCGGGCCGCCCAGCAGGAAGATCCACGATCCGGTGTAGAGATAGCCGACCAGGACCCCGACGCCGATCAGCGGCACGACCAGGCCGATCAGCCAGAGGTACCGCTTCTTGTCCTTCCATGCCTCGGTGGTGCCGTCAGGGACGGTGCTGCCGATCGCTGCGCTGCTCATCGTTCTGCCCTTCCGTTGCGGATTGACAGAACGATAGGAGTTGTAAAGCCGTTTGACAACAGGTTGTCGAATGTAAAGCCGTTGCTCAGGCGAGCGCCTTCTCGATGTCGCCGGTGATCTTCTCCGGCGTGGTGGTCGGGGCGTAGCGGTCGAGGACCGCCCCGTCGCGGCCGACGAGGAACTTGGTGAAGTTCCACTTGATGCCGCCGCCGAGCAGGCCGCCCTGCTGCTTCTTCAGCCACTGGTAGAGCGGGTGCGCGTTCGAGCCGTTCACCTCGATCTTGGCGAACATCGGGAAGCTGACGCCGTAGTTGGTCGAGCAGAACGACGCGATCTCGGCCTCGTCGCCCGGCTCCTGGTGGGCGAACTGGTCGCAGGGGAAGCCGAGCACGGTGAAACCCTGGTCGGCGTAGGTCTCCTGCAGCTTCTGCAGGCCCTCGTACTGCGGGGTGAAGCCGCACTTGGAGGCGGTGTTCACCACGAGCACCACCTTGCCGTCGTACGACGAGAGGTCGACGTCCTGGCCGTCGATCGACGCCGCGGAGAAGTCGTGGAGGTTGGTCATGCGTTCAGTCTGGCACCGACGTCCTCGCGCGGCGCCAGATCCAGATCCCGATGAGCAGAAGCAGGAACACGTCGACCATCAGCGCCACCACGACGAGAACCGGTGCGGTGTGCCAGAGCTTGCGCGGGCCGACGTCGAACAGCGGCACGTTGACGAAGAAGACGATGACGAGCGCCGAGAGCCGTACGGCGCAGCCGCCCCTCGGCTGGGGCAGCGGGGTCTCCTCGTCGTCGGTCAGCACCACGGCACACCCCACGCGTCGCCGTAGGCGATGTCGGCGAGGGGGCGTCGTACCCGCTCGCGGTCCTCCTTGGCCCGCTCCCGCTCGTCGGCGAGCCCCGGGTCGCCGGGGACGCCGACGGCGATGCCGCTGACCAGCCGGACGTACGGCGGCAGCCCGACCTCCGCCGCGACGGCCTCGTGGTCGAACCCCGCGAACTGGTGGGCGTGCAGGCCCATCGCCCTCGCCTGGAGCGTGAGGTGCGCGGCGGCCTGGCCGAGGTCGTAGTAGGAGTACGTCGGCTCGTCCGGCCCGTTGCCCTCCTCGTCCTTGGCCACCTGCGTCCCGGCCAGGAACACGACCGACGCGCGCGGGACCCATCGCGAGTTGCCGCGGGTCAGGTGAGCGACGAGCGCGCGGTGGGCACCGTTGCCGCGCTTGGCCACCCCGAGCCGCCAGGGCTGGGTGTTGCCCCAGCTCGGCGACCAGCGCGCGGCCTGCAGCAGGGTCGCGACCTCCTCGTCGGTCACCTCGTGGCCCGGGTCGAAGACCATCGGGCTCCACCGTGACCGCAGCGGCTCGGCCAGCGGCTCGGCGTCGGGCATCGGTGCGTGGGAGGAGTGGGCTGGGCGCGCCATGGGTCCAGCCAATCAGGAGCCGAGCAGGACCAGAACGCCGACGGCGATCAGGGCCTGTCCGACGTGGTAGGTCGTCATGATCAGCGGCCGGGCGCCGCGGAACGGCTTCACGAACTTGTTGATGGCCAGGCTGCTGTCGCTCACCACGAAGATCGAGGCGCCGACCGCGATCCACCACTCCTGCGTCAGCCAGGCGGTGATCGTCATCGCGGCGATGACGGCCATGTAGACCGCGATCGGCACGACGAGCGCCCAGCCGTCCTCCCTCATCGCGCCCGGCAGCACGCCGTTGCCGACGGCCAGCGCGACGACCATCACCGCGATGCCGCCGGCCAGCCACCAGCCCATCGTCAGGCCGAGGATGACGAAGCAGACGACGTACGCCAGGTGGCCGACGAGGAACGCCGCCAGCCCGGTGATGAATCGCGACTCCACGGTGTCGTCGAGCAGCGCGACGTCGCCGACCAGCCCCAGCACGAGCGCGACCGCCAGCCAGACACCGGCGGTGTGGCCCAGGGCGCCCGCGGCGACGACGGTGAGGATCAGCAGGACCAGCACGGCCGGCTTGAGCCAGGTCTCGAGGTCCTTGCGCTCGCGCACGACGGCGGTCCAGTCGGCGAGGGCGACGAGTCCGGTGAGCACGGCCAGAGCGACGGTCAGCACCGGGGAAGAGTGGCACATCCGCCGACGGCGCGTCATGGGCCGCGCGGGGTGGTGCGTGCTAGACCAATCCCGTGGAGGTTCCCCGGTCCACCCTCGACGGACTGGCCCAGGACACGACCCGAGTGGCCGCGTGGGGTCGACGCGCGTTCGTGTGCCTGATGCTGGTGGTGGTGATCGCGGGCGTCACCGGCCTGCTCGGCGTGCACACGAGCACGACGACGGCGTCGGGTGGGGACACGACGCTGTCGCTGCGCTACGCACGCATCGCGCGGGCGGGGCAGGACGTGCCCTGGCAGGTGACCGTGACGCGGGTGGGCGGGTTCAAGGGGCCGGTGACGCTGGCGGTGACGGGCAGCTACTTCGACATCTTCGAGTCGCAGGGCTTCGAGCCCCAGCCGTCGACGGAGACCCGCAGCGGCGGGACGCTCTACATGAGCTTCGACCCTCCCCCGGGCGACACCCTCCAGGTGGCGTACGACGCCTACATCCAGCCCTCCAGCCAGCAGGGACGCAGCGGCCGGCTGAGCGTGCTGGAGAACGGCCGGCCGATCGCCACCACGCACTTCACCACCACCCTGATGCCGTGAAGGAGGCGCACCGTTGGAGATCGTGATCCGGGCGCTGGCCATCTTCAGCTTCTTGTGGCTGGTGACCCGCGCCGTCGGGCGTACGACGCTGGGCGAGCTGAGCACCTTCCAGCTCGTCATGTACGTCACCGTCGGCGACCTGGTGCAGCAGGCGGTCACCCAGCAGGACTACTCCGTCACCGGCGGGATCCTCGCGATCAGCACCTTCGCCCTGCTCGCGGTCGCGCTGTCGTGGTTGCAGTGGCGCTTCCCGCGGCTGCGCCCCGCCACGACCGGCCGGCCCATCCTGCTCTGGCGCGGCGGGCCCCTCGAGGCACCCATGCGCAACCAGCGGATGAGCATCGCCGACCTGCTCGTCGCCGCCCGCGAGCAGGGGATCCGGGAGACCTCGGAGATCGAGTACGTCGTGCTCGAGGCCGACGGCAAGCTGTCCTTCTTCACCCACCGCGACGGCGACCGCGAGGACGACGACGGGGCTCCCGACAAGCCCGCCGTCGACGAGTGACCGGACGCGACTACGCCGCGGTCCGCTGGGTACCGGTGTGTCACCTGGCCCCTGAGACACGAGGAGGACGCGATGAGTGACCCCACCGAAGAGTCGCTGACCGACGACGACATGACCACGACGTACGCCGGCCCGGCGGACGCCCCCACTCCCGGCGGCGGCGACGCCGACGGCACCGACGGCGACGGGACGGACGGTGACGGCACGGACGGCACCGACGGCGACGGGACCGACGGTGACGGCACGGACGGCACGGACGGCACCGACGGGGACGGGACCGACGGCGACGGCACCGACGGCGTAGCAGGGGACGGCGTGTCCTGAGCGCTCTCGACCTGCTGAGCGGGGACGCCCGGCTCTTCACCGAGAAGATCTGGGCGTCCCGCACGCACCTGCACCGCACCGACCCGTCGGGGCTGGTCGACCTGCTGTCCCTCGACGACGCCGACCGCCTGCTGACCGGGTCGGCGATCCGCACGCCCGCGGTCCGGATCGCGCGGGACGGCCAGGTCCTGCCGCAGTCGACCTTCACCCGCCAGGCCACCATCTCCGGCCAGCAGATGACGGGGCTGGTCGACCCCCGCAGGGCGCTGGAGCTGTTCGACCAGGGGGCGACCGTGGTCTTCCAGGGCCTGCAGCGCTACCACCAGCCGCTCGCCGACCTCGTCGCCGAGCTGGAGCTGGAGCTGGGCCACCCCTGCCAGGCCAACGCCTACCTCACCCCGCCGGGCTCGCAGGGGTTCGCGGTCCACTCCGACAGCCACGACGTCTTCGTCTTCCAGACCGCGGGCAGCAAGGACTGGGAGGTCCACGACCCCGCGACCGACGAGGTCGAGCGGGTCACCATGGAGCCCGGGCTCTTGCTCTACCTGCCGACCGGCACCCCGCACGCCGCCCGCGCGCAGGAGACGGTGTCGCTGCACGTCACCATCGGGATCAACCAGCTCACCTGGAGGGACCTGACCCGGCGCACCGTCGAGGACCTCCTGCCCGCACCCGAGCACCTGCCCGCGGGCTACCTCGACGACCCGGCCGCCCTCCGCGACGGGCTCGCCACGCGCCTGAGGGCCCTGGCCGACGAGCTCGAGGGCGTCGATACGGGAGCGGTCGCCGAGGACGCCGTACGACGCTTCCTGACCAGCCGCGTGCCGCGGCTGCGCGGCGGGCTGCACGATGTGCTGACCGAGGTCGCCGACGACACCGAGCTGCGGCGGCGCACCGGTCGCCCCTGCGTTCTGCTCGACCGCGACGACCGGGTCGAGGTGCTGCTCGGGGACCGCGCGGTCACGATGCCCGCGTGGCTCCGGCCGGCGCTGGACGTCGTACGCACCGCGCGGACGCTACGGCCCGCCGACCTGCCGATCTCAGAGCAGGCGCGGCTCGTGCTGTGCCGTCGGCTGGTGCGCGAGGGGCTGCTGGAGGTGTCGGCGCCCTGAGCGACTTCCGCTGCGCGGTCGCCAGCGAGAGCCGCGACGAGGACCTCGCCGGCAGCGCGTCCGTCGTGCGCGCGTTCGTGCTGCTCGAGCACCCCGGCCCGTGGGGTGTCGACGCCGTGCGCGATGCCCGCATGGCCTCCGACACCGGCAGACGCCTCGCCCGTGCCGCCGCGGACGCGAAGGTCCGGCTGCTGCTCGTACGCCGCCCCGGCCGCCGCGCCACCGATCACACCGGCGAGCACCGGGTGTTCGCGGTGCAGGCGCGGCCGCCGTACACCTGGGCGGAGACGACGACCGTGGCCGACCCGCTCGAGCTGCTGGACCTCGACCTGGCCGGGCTGAGGGCCGGCCGGTCACCGGGCCTGGAGCGGCACGACGACCCCGTGCTCGCCGTCTGCGCCCACGGCCGCCACGACGCCTGCTGCGCCGAGCGCGGGAGACCGGTCGCGGCGGCGCTCGCCTCGGCGTACCCCGAGCAGACGTGGGAGATCTCGCATCTGGGCGGCGACCGGTTCGCGGCCAACATGCTGCTCGCTCCCGACGGCCTCTACTACGGGCGCCTGGACGAGGAGTCCGCGGTCGCGGTCGCCGACGCCCGGATGCGCGGCGAGCTCGAGCTCGACCACCTCCGCGGCCGCACCGGCTACGGCATGCCGGTCCAGGCCGCCGACGTCGCGCTCCGCCGCCGGCTCGCCGACCGCACGCTCACCGGGCCGCGCCTCCTCGAGCGCACCGTCGAGCGCACGGTCGACGGCGAGGTCACCACCGCGACGTTCGCCCACGGCGGCCGCCGGTACGCCGTACGGGTGCGGACCACGAGCGGCGAGCCCACCGCCCTCACCTGCCGCGCGACCCGGGCGAACCCGCCCCTGCGCCACGAGGTCCTCGACGTCGCCGAGCTCCCCGCCGGCCGAGGCCGCACGAGTGGTCCGGTCGCCGAATCGACGTACCGTCGAAGGGGTACCGCATGACCGCCCTATCCCTAGGAGGCAGACATGCCCGAAGTACCCCAGCCGAACGACGGCACCTCCATCAAGAGCGCCCCGTCCGAGGAGGCCCGGAAGGGCTCCACGACCGACACCGGCGCACCGGCGCCCAGCGACCGCAACAGCCTGACGGTCGGCGCGGACGGTCCGATCCTGCTGCACGACACGCACTTCCTGAGCCAGATGGCGCACTTCAACCGGGAGCGGATCCCGGAGCGCAACGTGCACGCCAAGGGCTCGGGGGCGTTCGGCGAGCTCGAGATCACCGAGGACGTCTCGGCCTACACCAAGGCCTCGCTGTTCCAGCCCGGGAAGAAGACCGAGATGCTCGCGCGCTTCTCGACCGTCGCCGGCGAGCAGGGCTCGCCCGACACGTGGCGCGACCCCCGCGGCTTCGCGCTGAAGTTCTACACCGACGAGGGCAACTACGACCTCGTCGGCAACAACACCCCGATCTTCTTCATCCGCGACACGATGAAGTTCCCGCACTTCATCCGCAGCCAGAAGCGCCGCGGCGGCAACGGCCTGCGCGACAACAACATGCAGTGGGACTTCTGGTCGCTCAGTCCCGAGTCCGCGCACCAGGTCACCTACCTGATGGGCGACCGCGGCATCCCGAGGTCCTACCGCCACATGAACGGCTACGGCTCGCACACCTACCTGTGGGTCAACGAGGCGGGCGAGAAGTGCTGGGTGAAGTACCACTTCCACAGCGACCAGGGCGTCGAGGGCCTGACCGACGACGAGGCCACGAAGATCGCCGGCGAGGACGCCGACTTCCACCGCCGCGACCTGTACGACGCCATCGCCCGCGGCGACTTCCCGTCCTGGACGCTCTCGGTCCAGGTCATGCCGTACGACGACGCGAAGACCTACCGCATCAACCCGTTCGACCTCACCAAGATCTGGCCGCACAGCGACTACCCGCTGATCAAGGTCGGCACGATGACGCTCAACCGCAACCCGGAGAACTTCTTCGCCCAGATCGAGCAGGCGGCGTTCGAGCCGTCCGCGATCGTGCCGGGCGTCGGCTTCTCGCCGGACAAGATGCTGCTGGGCCGCGCGTTCGCCTACTCCGACACCCATCGCCACCGGATCGGCGCCAACTACCTCCAGCTGCCGGTCAACCGTCCCCACGTCGAGGTGAACACCTACGCGCAGGACGGTCCGATGGCCTACGAACACCGGGGCGACGACCCGGTCTACGCGCCGAACTCCTTCGGCCGCGGGTACGCCGACGAGGTCGGCCCCGTCGAGGAGTGGTGGGAGAGCGACGGCGAGATGATGCGCTCGGCGTACACGCTGCGTGATGATGACGACGACTTCGCCCAGGCCGGCGCCCTCGTGCGCGAGGTCTGGAGCGACGAGCAGCGCGCGGCCTTCGTGAAGACGGTCTCCGGGCACCTGCTCGGCGGCGTCAGCGGCGAGGTCCTCGAGCGCGCCTTCGACTACTGGAGGCGGGTCGACGCCGAGACCGGCAAGCAGATCGAGGAGACCGTCCGCGCCGGGGCCGACCTCGGCGCTCCCGGCGCCCGGCCGGGCAACGCCCAGGACCACGCCACCGACCCGATCGTCGAGCCGGAGACCAACGCCCGCACGTGACCGGCGGCGGTGGCCGGTCCGCCGGTCACCAGCGGCGCCGCCGGCGTCCGCGCCGCTCGTGCACGAGCGCGGCGCGGCGCTCGGCGCGCAGCCGCTCGACCAGCTCGTCCTCGACGGGCTCCAGCTCCGCGCCGGTCGCGCCTGCCAGGACGTAGTCGGCGAACACGGGGTTCCTGACCAGGGCGGGTCCGTGGAGATAGGTGCCGACGACGTTGCCGTCGATGGCGCCCTCCTGGTTGCCGTGGCCGTTCCCGACACCGTGCTCGACCGTCCCGATCGGCGTCACGCCCTCGCCGAGGAGGGCGTCGCCGCGGTGGTTCTCGAAGCCCTGGAGCTCGCCCAGGAGCGGCGACTGCACCGCGATCTCGCCCACGGCTCGGCGATCAGGGAGCGGGCGCGACTCGATGTCGAGCATTCCCAGACCCTCGACCGAGCTGCCGTCCGGTGCCTCGAGCCGCCTGCCGAGCAGCTGGAAGCCGGCGCACACCCCGAGCACCACCGCACCCCGGTCGGGGGCGCCGACGAGCGCGCGCTGGGAGCGGAGCTCGCGGATGGCCGGCCCGAGGGCGGCGTCCTCGCCGCCACCGATGATGTAGACGTCGACGGCCTCGGGAAGTGCCTCGCCCAGGTGGATGTCGCGCACCTCGCACGACAGCCCCCGGAGCTCGGCGCGGTGGCGCAGCGCGATCGCGTTGCCGCGGTCGGCGTACAGACCGAGCAGCTCGGGGTAGACGATCGCGACGGTCAGGTCAGGCAACGTGGAGCTCCCGTCGTACGGTCTGGAAGGAGGCGTACGTCGCCACCACGTCGACCTCCCCCTCGGGCAGGGCCATCAGCGCGGACCGCACCGACCGGTGGAGGTCGCCGACGTCGATCCCGTCGAGGTGGAGGCGTACGGCGAGATCGGTGCCGCGCTGGCCCGCGACCGCCGTCGGACGACCGCGCAGCCCCTCGAAGCTCACGTCGTAGAGCCAGGAGGTGTCGCGGCCGTCGACGCCCTCGGCACTGAAGACCAGCAGGATCGAGGCGCCCTCGCGCAGCATCCCGAGGACGGCCTGCCAGCCGGCGGGGTTCTTCGCGAGCAGCAGGCGCGTACGGCGCCCCTCGACCGTGACGTCGCGATAGCGGCCCGCGACGTCGCCGACCTGCTCGGCGATCGCGGCCAGCGCGCGGGTCGGCTCGACCTGGTCGCGGGTCGCGGCGAGCGCGACCGCGGCGTTGACGACGTTGACGTGCCCGGGCAGCCGCTCGTAGATCCCCAGGTCCTGGCCGTCGACGACGATGCGCTGATCACGGATCTCGACGGTCGCCGCGGGCATCGTGAGCCCGCAGTTGCACGCCCAGACTTCGCGCCGGTCGTGCAGCACCTCCCCGCACTGCGGGCAGAGCACCGTGTCCGACGTCCACCCGTCGCCGGTGCTGGCGAACTCCGTCCGGCGCGCGCCGTACGCCGCCCAGACGACGGCCGGGTCCTCGGCCACCGCGACCGCGCACGGCACGGCCTGCAGCGCCGTACGCCAGGCGGCGGCCATCGGCTGGATCTCCGGCCTGCGGTGGAGCTGGTCGCGCGTCAGGTTCAGCAGGACCGCGGCCGCGGGACCGAAGGTGTCGACCGCCCACGGCAGCCACGACTCGTCGACCTCGAGCACGATCTCGTGCGCCTTCGCCGTCGCGACGCACCACGCGAGCCCGTGCGAGGTGTTGGAGCCGTCGGCGTTGGTGTCGACCGCGCCCCGCACCCGCAGCGCGGCGGTGATCATCGCGGTGGTGGTCGACTTGCCGTTGGTGCCCGTCACGATCGTGATGCGGTGTCGGCGCGCCTTGGCCGCGATGCCACCGCCGGCGAGCCGCAGCATGACGGCTCCGCCGATGACGTTGCCGCCGCGGTGCAGCAGGTGCCGCGACGCCCACGCGAGGGCGCGGGCCAGTGCCAGCGCGGCGCGGTAGCGGATCGAGATCCCGGTCATCCCACCATCTAACCGCCTCCACCCTGCAAGTACCCTGACTGCGGCGGTCCGGCCGTGAGAGTCGGGATCTTGGTCCCGTCCCCGCGGGCTGGTCGAGGCCGTTCATGTTGTCTTCAGGCAGGGCACGGCAGGCTGGAAGGCATCCACGACCCGAGGAGACCGATGCGCTTCGTCGACCCATCAAGGGCGGGCTCGATGCTCGTCACCGCCGCCTTGGGTGTGGTGCTCGCGGGCTGTGGCCAGTCCGGGTCTCCGGGACAGGCGACCGCCGAGGCCATCGGCTCGGGCGCCACGACCAGCGTCGCCGGCAGCACGAAGTCGCACCACCACCCCAGGCTCGCCGCCCCGTTCCGCCACCGCATCCCCGGCATGCCCGCCCCGCTTCCCGGCGGCGTCTACGCCGCCGACAAGCCCGGCATGATGCTGCCGCGCCTGCGCCACGACCGTCCCCTGATCTACGTCCCCGACAGCGACCCCAACGGCGGGCACACCACCGTCATCTCGCAGCGGACCCACCGCATCGTCCGCGTGCTGCCCACCGGTTACCTCGACCAGCACGTCACCCCGGCGTGGAACCTCAAGACCCTGTACGTCGAGGCCAGCGCCTCGGACCACCTCGCCAAGATCGACCCGCAGACGGGTCGGATGACCGGCGTGGTCGGCACCGACCGGCCCTACAACCTGTACTTCACGCCCGACGGGCGCCAGGCGATCGTCATGGACGAGGAGCACAACCAGATCGTCTTCACCACGCCCCACAAGTTCAAGCGGCAGGAGGTCGTCAGCGACCCCTCCTGCAAGGGCCCCAACCACGCCGACTTCTCGGCCAACGGCCGGTACTTCGTCGTGAGCTGCGAGTTCTCCGGCGAGCTGCTGAAGATCTCGACCCTGCAGCACAAGGTGGTCGGGCACATCCAGATGCCCATGCCCTCGATGCCGCAGGACGTGCGCCTGGCGCCCGACGGCCGCAGCTTCTTCGTCGCCGACATGGGCCGCGACCTCCTCCTCCGCATCCCGTGGCAGCACTTCCGCATCACCCACCGCTACCGGACGCTGCGCATGCCGCACGGCATCTACTTCAGCCGCGACCAGCGCCGGATGTTCGTGACCGACCGCCGGGCGGGTGCGGTCCAGGTGTTCGACCTCCGCAAGGGCCGCTTCACCGACACCTGGCGCATCCCCGGTGGTGGGTCGCCCGACATGGGCGGCCTCTCCGCCGACGGGCGCATCCTGTGGGTCTCGGGCAGGTACAACGGGGTCGTCTACGGCTTCGACACCCGGCGCGGCAAGCTGATCGCGACCATCCACGTGCCCGGCAACAGCCCCCACGGCCTCCTGGTGTGGCCGCAGCCGGGCCGCTACTCACTCGGACACACCGGAGAGATGCGATGAAGAAGACAGCCCTCGGAGCCGCCGCCCTCACCGCAACCGCCGTCCTCGGCCTCGGAGCGTGCGGATCGTCGCCGGCCGCCACCACGTCCCACGGAGCGCCGGCGACCGGTGGCGCCCCGTCGCGCCCGTCCCACCCGTCGACCCCGGCCGGCCCGCCCACCCTGCACGTACGCCGGCCGCACTGGCGCCTCTCCAGCCCGATCGGCCGCGAGGCCATCATCGACGGCGGCTCGGACGTGACCATCGCGGGCGGACTCGTCGGAGGCGACTCCTCGACGCCGGCGGCGTGGCGCCTGTCGGTCGGCCGTGGGCACGTCGGCTCGCTCCCGCCCCTGGCGGTGCCCGTCCACGACACCGCCGGCGCGCTGCTGAACGGTCGTCCCCTGGTGATCGGCGGCGGCAACGCCGCCGAGCAGAGCGTCGTACAGGAGTGGGACGGTCACGGGTGGCAGGTCGTCGGCCACCTTCCCGAGGCCCGATCCGACCTGGTCGCGGCCACGATCGGAGACCACGTCTACGTGCTCGGCGGCTACAACGGCTCCCGGCCGGCCGAGCCGGACGTCCTCAGCTCGACCGACGGCAAGCGGTGGAAGGTCGTCGGCAGGCTCCCGCTGCCGGTCCGGTACGCCGCCTCGACCGTCGTCGACGGCGACGTCTGGCTCTTCGGTGGCGAGCGCAACGATGTCGAGCAGACGGCGGTCCAGCGGTTCGACCCGCGGACCGGGCACAGCAAGGTCGTGGCCCATCTCCCACGGCCGGTCGGGCACGCGGTCGCGATCCCGCTCGGCGGCCGGATCCTGATCGCGGGAGGCAGGACCGACCCGAACACGGTGACCGACCGGATGTGGTGGTTCGACCCGGCCACCGGCCGCACCCGCCCCGCCGGGCACCTGCCGACGCCACTGGCCGACGCCGCCGTCGCGCGCGTGGGCGCGGTGACCTACGTCGTCGGCGGCGAGAGCCCCGACCCCACCCGGCAGGTCCTCGCCGTCACCGACTGACCACCGATCGCCGGTCGCGACCGCTCACTCCACGATGACGTACGGCGACCTGCTGGCCACCGCGGTCACGACGAGTGCGCAGACCAGCATCGCCAGCCCGATGGCGGCGAGCACGACGAGCTGGAACTCCGCCGCGGCGATCGGGCCGGCGCCGCCGAAGAGCGCGCCGACGAAGGCGCCCGGGAGGGTGACCAGACCGGTCGCCCTGGTCTGGTCGAGGTTCGGCAGGAGCGCCTCGCGCACGGACTGACGGGCGATGTCCTCGTTGGCACGGACCGGCGTCGCACCCAGGGCCAGCCAGCCCTCGACCTCCTCTCGGCGAAGCGCCCCGGAGTGGAGGAAGCGCCGGCCCGACAGGGTCGCTGCGTTCATCGCACCGCCGACCACGATCCCGCCGAGGGCGACCACGTGCTGGGTGTCGAGCGTGACCAGGCGCAGTCCCAGGGCCGGCACCAGCGCGGCCGCCGCCCCCGCGACGACCCCGAGCGCCGCCGACCGGCGGCCGTGCGGGAGGCGGGCGATCCTGCCGCCCGAGGTCCAGGAGGCGGTCGACAGCATCAGCGCGATGAACGCCGCGACCGTCCACGGCACGGTGATCACGCCGCGCAGCAGGGCGGCGACCACCCCGAGCTGCACCGTCGCGCGCGCGACGGCGAGCACCGGCTGCCATCCGAGACCGATGGAGGCCCAGCGCGCCAGCCCCGCCGTGGCGAGCGGCAGCACGGCGAGCCCGATCCAGAACGCCACCTGCTGCACGCGCCCATCATCCAGCAGGCGCCGTACGTCGACGCTCAGCCCGCCCGGGTGTCGCGGGCCGGCCGACGAGCCTGCCATCGGGCCGCGACCTCATCGGGTGGTCCAGCAGTCGCCCGGTGACTGCCGGACCACCCGATCCTGCCCCGGTGGGACGTAGCCTTCGCCCGCGCGCTCGTGCGGTTCAGCCGAGGTCTAGGCATCGCGGTGCCGAGTCGGCAACAGCGAGAGGAGCGCAGGCCCGCGCGGCGACGCATCGCGCCGCTCGTGGGCCACGACCCCGCGCAGCCCGGGGTAGCGACGGCGGAGGGCCGTCTCGAACCGGTGCTGGACCGTGATCCCGCTGGCCGGGCAGCCGGCACAGGCCCCGCTCAGCTCGATGGTCACCTCGTCGGCGGCGACGTCGACCACCTCGATGACACCGCCGTGGCCGCGGACGAAGTCGCCGACCTCGCCCGCGAGGACCTCCTCGGCAGCGGCCCGCAGCACGTCGTCGGTGCAAGCGTCGGACGGCGCCCGCCACTCGCGGGGCTCGGCCAGCGCCGCCTGCAGCGCTCGGCGCACCCGCGGGCCGTCGGCACGCCACGAGCGGCCGGCCGCCATGCGGAGCAGGACGGCCGAGGGCTCGACCAGGGTGGGGGCGGTGAGCACGCCGTCGTCGTAGAGCGACTGCAGCGGGGCGGGCAGGGCGGTCGGCTCGCCGACGAAGCCGAGCGTGCCGACCGGGATCACCCAGCGCAGCGTGTCGGCGACCTCGGTGGCCTCGGCGTGGACCGGGACGACCGGCGCGGCGCTCACGTCAGCATCCCCACGACGAGCTGGGTCAGGAACGCCATCACCCAGGCCACGACGAAGAGGTAGCCGAAGGCGATCGCTGGCCACTTCCACGACCCCGACTCGCGGCGCAGCACCCCGATGGTCGAGGCGCACTGCAGCGCGTAGAGGAAGAAGACCAGCAGCGCGGCGAGCACCGGAGCGGTGAACAGCGGCTCGCCCTCGCGCGACCCGCTCTGAACCGTCAGGTGCTTGAGGCCCTGCGCCGGCTGGTCCGGGTGGGCCGCCGCGGCGACCTGGCCCATCGTCGCGACGAACGTCTCGCGGGCGGAGAGCGACGCCAGGATCCCGACGTTGATCCTCCAGTCGAAGCCGAGCGGCTCGAAGATCGGCTCGACCGCGCGGCCGATCCCCGCCGCGACGCTGTGGTCGATCGTGTACGACGACACCGCCGACGAGTCGTGCACGTCGACGCCGGCCGCGGACATGGCCGCGTCGGAGTGCGTGGGCAGGTTGAGCAGGACCCAAAGCACGACCGTGGTGCCGAGGATGATCTTGCCGACCTTGCGCAGGAAGCCGCGGCAGGCGTCCCACACCGCCAGCCCGACGGAGCGCGCCGAGGGCATCCGGTAGGGAGGCATCTCCATGTAGAACGGCAGCAGCGGGCCGGAGCGGCGCCCGAGCCGCGAGAACACCCAGGCGGAGGCCATCGCGGACAGGGCGCCCACGACGTACAGGGCGAACATGATGACGCCCTGCGCGCCGACCGGACCGATCCGCGCCGACGGGCTGACCAGCAGGCCGACCAGCAGGACGTAGACGGGCAGCCGGGCCGAGCAGGTCATCAGCGGCGCGCCCATCATGGTCGCGATCCGGTCGCGCATCGAGGGTAGCGTCCGGGTCGCCATGATGCCCGGGATCGCGCACGCCAGCGACGACAGCAGCGCCACGAACGCACGGCCCTCGAGGCCGGCCTTGGCCATGACCCGGTCCATCAGGAAGGCGGCGCGCGACATGTAGCCGGACGCCTCCATGATCGAGATCAGCACGAACAGCAGGGCGATCTGGGGCAGGAAGGTCACGACACCGCCGACGCCGCCCAGGATGCCGTCGGCGAGGAAGCTGGCGAGGTAGCGGTTGCCGACGTGGACGCGGACCTGCGTGCCGAGGAAGCCGAAGAGGTCCTCCAGCCAGCCCTGCACCGGGCTCGCGAGGGTGAAGATCACCTGGAAGAAGACGAACATCGCCGCGAAGAAGACCACCGAGCCCCACACCGGGTGGAGCAGGACCGCGTCGATCCGCCGGGTGCGCTCGTCGACCTTCGGCAGGACGTAGTCGCTGGTCGTCAGGACCGACTCGATCCAGCCCGGCACCTCGTCGGGCTCGGTGGGAGGCGGCAGCGCGGGCACCGGCCAGGCGCTCCAGCCGAGCAGCAGGTCTCGCAGCGGCCCGAGCTCCTGGCGCCGGCCGCCCGTCACCGTCAGGACAGGTACGCCGACGGCCCGCTCGAACGCCGCGACGTCCAGGCTGCCCTGGCGCCGGGTGAGCTCGTCGGTGAAGGTCAGCACGACGCAGGCCGGAAGCCCGGTGGCGAGGACCTGCGCGAGCATGTTGAGCGAGCGGCGCAGCGTCGTCGCGTCGAGCGTCACGACCAGCGCGTCCGGCCTCGCGAGCGCCGGGTGGTCGAGGTCGAGCACGTCAGCCACGACCTGCTCGTCCGGGCTGATGGCGGCGAGGCTGTAGGTGCCGGGCAGGTCCTCCAGGACCATCTCCTGGTCGTCGACGCTGAAGCGGCCGACGTACCTCGTGACCGTGACGCCCGGGTAGTTGCCCGTCTTCGCGCGCAGGCCGGTGAGGGCGTTGAAGAGGGTGGTCTTGCCGGAGTTGGGGCTCCCGACGAGCGCGAGGGTCGGCAGCTGCTCGTCGAGCCCGACGCGGTCCTCCCCCGGCACCGCGCAGTGGCCGGCGTCCAGGGTCACGAGACCAGCGCCACGACGCTGACCCAGCGCGCCTGCGCGCGCCGCAGCGCGATCTCGTAGCCCGCGACCCGGAACACCACCGGGTCGGCCAGCGGGGCCCGGCGCACCATCCGCACCTCGGCGCCGGGCACGAAGCCGAGGTCCGACAGCCGCCGCGCCGCGGCCGGGTCGTCCTGCGAGGAGACCTCCAGCACGCGCACGGCCTGTCCCGGGGTCAGGTCGGCGAGGGTGATGCCCTCGGCACGGTCGGAGCCGGTCTCGACGAGGGCCGGCCCGATGGCGCGACGGCGAGGTGCCACCACGGCTGACAGGATCGACATTCGGACCGTCCTACTGAGCTCGGCTGACCAACGGATACAAGGTAAGCCTAACTTAAGCTCCAACCGGTCGTCACGTCGCCGGACGGGCTCGGTACCACGGGCTCGCGACGGCGCCGGCGACCGGGAACGCAGAAGGCCCCGGTCCTCGGACCGGGGCCTTCTCACCTGTACCTGTACCTGTGCGCGAGGGGGGAGTTGAACCCCCACGTCCTTTCGGACACACGGACCTGAACCGTGCGCGTCTGCCTATTCCGCCACTCGCGCTTGAGCCCGGTCAGGCTATCCCACGGCGGTCACGGCGCCCAAAACGAGGTGGGACTCTTTCCGGCGACCGACGGCCACCCGCGCGGCTTTCATGAAGTGTCTGCGGCGGCCCCGATACGATCGACGGCACCCGGGGTGCGCACACGCGTGCCCGGTGAGCGCGCCGTCGCACCAGGAGAGGAGGCCCGCGTGGGTGGACTGCAACGCTTCGAGGAGCGTCTCGAGCGGGTGATCTCAGGCGTCTTCGCGCGCACGTTCCGCTCGGCCGTGCAGCCGGTCGAGATCGCTGCGGCGCTCCAGCGCGAGGTCGACAACAAGGCCCAGGTCCTGTCCCGGCAGCGGCGGCTGGTGCCCAACGCCTTCCAGGTCGACCTCTCGCCCGGCGACCTGGAGCGGATGGCGCCGTACACCTCGTCGCTGTCCGACGAGCTGGCCGACCAGCTCCAGGAGCACGCCGACAGCCAGGGCTACGTCTTCCCGGGCCCGATCCGGATCAGCTTCAACTCCGACGAGGACCTCGGCACGGGACGGTTCACCGTCCTCAGCAAGGCCGAGGCGTCGGTGAGCGGGAGCGGCCGGCACGGCTCGCGGCCCAGCCGCGCCGTGATCGAGGTCAACGGGACCGAGCACTCCCTCGAACCGCCCGGCCTGGTGGTCGGGCGCGGCAGCGAGGCCGACATCCGGATCAACGACCCGGGCGTCAGCCGTCGCCACGCGCAGTTCCTCATCACCTCCGCCGGTCCAGGCTCCCCCCAGATCGAGGTGCACGACATGGGCTCCACCAACGGCATCAGGGTCGACGGCCAGAAGGTCGCGCGCGCCAAGCTCCGCGACGGCGCCCGCGTGCAGATCGGCCACACCTCCCTGATCCTCCACCTGCTCCCCGAGGACGGGTCGCATGTCTGAGCTGACCCTCTTCCTCGTCCGCATCGCCTACCTGGCGATCCTGTGGATCTTCGTGCTCTCGGCGATCTCGGTCATCCGCTCGGACATGTTCGGCGCCCGGGTCCCGGCCGCCGCGGGCGGTGCCCGCGCCTCGCGCCAGCCCAAGCAGAAGGCCGCCACCAAGAAGCGCGGCACCCCGACCCACGTCACCGTGGTGCAGGGCTCCAACAGCGGCGTGAGCGCGGACCTCGCCGACGCGCCCGTCCTCATCGGCCGCGGCAACGACGCGGCCATCCGCCTCGACGACGACTACGTCTCCACCCGCCACGCTCGCATCGTGGCCTCCGGCGACCAGTGGTACGTCGAGGACCTCGGCTCCACCAACGGCACCTACCTCGGCAGCCAGCGGATCACCCAGCCCACCCCGATCGGACTCGGATCACAGGTGCGCATCGGGAAGACCATCCTGGAGCTGAGGAAGTAGATGAGCGACGACAGGCCCGACCGCGGCCGGCCGGCCGACCCGACGGTCGAGACCGCCACGCAGCCGCCCGTCCCGCCCCCGCCCGGGCCGGCGGACCGACCGACCGACCCCACCGTCGAGACGAGCAGGCCGGCGACCGAGCCGACCGCCGTACACCCGACGGTGGCGGCCGACACCGAGCCGGAGCCGGCCGAGGACCACCCCGAGCTCACCATGCAGTTCCACGCCGTCTCCGACGTGGGCCGGGTCCGCAAGGACAACCAGGACTCCGGGTACGCCGGACCGTGGCTGCTCGCCGTCTGCGACGGTGTCGGCGGGGCGGCCCGTGGCGACATCGCCTCCAGCAGCGCCGTCAACGAGCTGCGCCACCTGGACCTGCCGCCGGCCGAGGCCGAGCCGGTCAGCGACCTGATCGTCCGGATCACCGACGGCCTCCACGAGGCCCACGAGTCGATCGGCAGCCAGGTCGACCACGACCCCGCCCTCAACGGCACCAGCACCACCGTCGTCGTCGGGCTCTTCGACGGCGAGCGGATGGGGTTCGGCCACGTCGGCGACTCCCGTGCCTACCTCCTGCGCGAGGGCCGGCTCTCGCAGCTGACGACCGACCACACGTTCGTGCAGAGCCTGATCGACGAGGGCCGGATGACCGAGGAGGAGGCGCGGGTCCACCCCCACCGCAACCTCATCCTCAAGGCGCTCGACGGCCTCCACGACGTCGAGCCCGACCTCTTCCAGCTCGAGGTCGAGCCGGGCGACCGGTTCTTCCTCTGCAGCGACGGCGCCTGCGGCGTGCTCGACAACGACCGCATCGCCCAGCTCCTCTCCGACGGCAGCCCCGAGTTCGCCGCCATCGAGCTGGTGCGCGCGAGCCTCGACGCCGGCAGCTCCGACAACGTCACCTGCGTGGTGGCCGACGTCGTGCCCGTCGAGCAGGTGCAGACCCACGTCGAGCCGATGACCGTCGGCGCGGCGGCCGAGCTGCGCCGCCGGCTGCCGCGGGCGCTGTTCCGCGGCCACCGCTCCGGGGACACCGGCGAGCTCGAGCCGGTCGAGGCCGAGCTGGCGCCGATCCCGCCCGAGTACCCCAACGCCATCAGGGCGGATCCGCCGTTCGACCCCGAGGCCTACCGCTACGCGCCCCGCGCTCCGCGCCGCTTCTCCTGGACCCGGCGCCTGATGGCCCTGCTCGTGGTCCTCGGCCTGGTCTGGATCGCGCTGGCATCGGCGTACTGGTGGACCCAGCGGCAGTACTACGTCGGCGACCACGACGGTCACGTCGCCATCTTCCGCGGCGTGCACGGCGTGCCCGGGCTCTCCAGCGTCTACCAGGACACCGACCTCGCGGTCGGCGACCTGCCGCCGACCGCCCGCGACAACGTCGAGGACGGCAAGTCGGCGGGCACCCTCCAGACCGCGCGCGACGTGGTCCAGCACTTCGCGTCCATCGCGACCCCGGGCGGTGGCCACTGATGGCCGCCTCCCCGCTGATGGGCTTCGTCCACCGCCGCCGGCGCGGTGCCGAGCTGTTCCTGCTCGTCATCGCGCTGCTGGTCGGCCTCGGCGCCTACCTCGCGGTCGGCCTCGGCGTCGACGGCGCGGTGCCGACCAACCTGGCGACGTACGGCTCGTGGCTCGCGGCCCTGATCATCGCCGCGCACGTCACCGTCCGGCTCGTCGCGCCGTACGCCGATCCGGTGCTGCTGCCCATCGTCGCGGCCCTCAACGGCCTCGGTCTGGCGCTCATCCACCGGATCGACCTGGCCGTCAACAGCAGCAACGCCAGCAAGCAGCTGATGTGGATGACCCTCGGTGTCGCGCTGTTCATCGCGACGCTGTTCCTGATCCGCGACCACCGCGTGCTCGGCCGCTACACCTACACCTTCGGGCTCGGGGCCATCGTGCTGCTCGCGCTGCCGATGCTGCCGGTCATCGGCACCGAGGTGAACGGCTCCAGGATCTGGGTCCACCTCGGCCCGCTGAGCCTGCAGCCCGGCGAGCTCGCGAAGGTCCTGCTGGTGCTGGCCTTCGCCGGCTACCTCGTCGGCCACCGCGACGCACTCGCGCTCGCCGGTCGCCGCGTCCTCTTCATCGACCTGCCGCGCGGACGCGACCTCGGCCCCATCCTCGCGATGTGGGTGATCAGCATGTGCATCCTGGTCGTGCAGAAGGACCTCGGCTCGAGCCTGCTCTTCTTCGGCATCTTCCTGGTCATGCTCTACGTCGCCACCGAGCGCTCCGGATGGCTGTACGTCGGAGCGGCGATGTTCCTCGCGGGCGCCCTCGCGGCGTACAAGCTCGTCGCCCACGTCACCGAGCGTGTCGACATCTGGCTGCACCCCTTCCAGGACGCCAACGGCACCGGCTACCAGCTGGTGCAGGGGATCTACTCGTTCTCGTGGGGCGGGCTGCTCGGCCGCGGCCTGGGCCAGGGCATGATCACGCTGGGCAGCGGCAGCGACGTGCAGCTGCGCGTGCCCGAGGAGCACACCGACTTCATCCTCGCGCTGGTCGGCGAGGAGCTCGGCCTGACCGGTGTCATCGCCGTCCTGCTGCTCTACGGCCTGATCGTCGAGCGCGCGCTCCGGGCGGCGCTGATCGCCCGCGACGGCTTCGGCAAGCTGGTGGCCGCCGGCCTCGGCTGCGTCCTGGCCATCCAGGTGTTCGTGGTCATCGGCGGCGTCACCCGGCTGATCCCGCTGACCGGCCTGACCACACCCTTCCTGTCGTACGGCGGGTCCTCGCTGATCGCCAACTGGGTGATCGTCGCGCTCCTGCTGCGCATCTCCGACCAGGCCCGGCGCCCGATGCCGGACCTGACCGAGACCGAGGCGCCCGACGAGCAGGAGACCCAGATCGTGAAGGTGGTCTCGGACTGATGAACAAGCCGATCCGCTCCGTCGCCATCTTCTGCATGGTGCTGTTCCTGGCACTGATGCTGAACGTCACCTACCTCCAGTTCGTCAAGGCCAACGACTACAACCACCACCCGGGCAACACCCGGTCGGCCGAACAGGCCTACAGCCGCGAGCGCGGCCTGATCCTTGCCGGCAAGAAGGCGATCGCACGCAGCAAGCCCTCCGGCGACCGGTTCAAGTACCTCCGCGTCTACCCGAAGCCCTACGTCTACGCGCCGGTGACGGGCTACCTGCAGCTCGGCGCGCAGACCGGGGTCGAGCACTCCGAGAACGACATCCTGTCCGGCGAGGACTCGCGCCTGTTCGTCAACCGGCTGGTCGACATGCTCCAGGGCGAGACCAACCAGGGCGGCAACGTCATCACCACGATCGACCCCGCCGCGCAGCTGGCCGGCTACAACGCCCTCAAGCGCGTGCTCGGCCCGCACGGCGAGGGCGCGGCGGTGGCCATCCAGCCCAAGACGGGCAAGATCCTGGCGATGGTCTCGCTGCCGTCGTACGACCCGAACAAGCTGGCCAGCCACGACTACAACGTGCGCACGAAGTACTACGACCGGCTCAACCGGAACAAGCAGCAGCCGCTGCTCAACCGGGCGACGTACCTCCGGCTGTTCCCGGGCTCCACCTTCAAGGTGGTCACCGCCGCGGCCGCGATCGAGAACGGCCTGTACAACGTCGGTGACGAGGTGCCGACCGGCAGCGGCTACCAGCTGCCCGGCACCACCGGCAGCGGCAACGTCGTGCACAACGAGACCGGCAGCTACTGCGACCCGTCGCAGGTCAGCTTCGCGACCGCGATGGAGTGGTCCTGCAACACCGCCTTCGCGCAGATGGCGGTCAAGCTCGGACCGGAGCAGCTGCGCAAGCAGGCCGAGGCGTTCGGCTTCAACAGCGACTACCTGCAGGACTACAGCCCCGTCTCGCAGTCGGTCTTCCCCCAGTCGGTGACCGACCCGGGCGCCAAGCAGTCGCGTGAGCTGAACCTCGCCGAGACGGCCCGCAGCGGCTTCGGCCAGTTCGAGGTCCAGGCGACGCCGCTGCAGATGGCGATGGTCTCGGCGGCGATCGGCAACCACGGCAAGCTGATGCGCCCCTACCTGATCGACCAGCTGCAGACCGCCGACTACCGCACGCTGGAGACGACCCAGCCCGACGAGCTGCGGCAGGCCGTCTCGGCCAAGACCGCGGCCGAGGTCACCCAGCTGATGAACGACACCGTCCGCTCCGGCACGGCCAGCCCCGCGTCGATCCCGGGCGTCCAGGTCGCCGGCAAGACCGGCACGGCCCAGAGCGGCGTCCCGGGCAGGCCGCCGTACGCCTGGTTCACCTCGTTCGCCCCGTCCAACGACCCCGAGGTGGCCGTCGCCGTGATGATCCAGTCCGCTCCGGGCACGAACCGGGCGGAGATCGCCGGCGGCACGCTCGGCGGCCCGGTGGCCAAGGCGATGATGGAGGCGGTGATGAACAAGTGAGCGAGCAGCCAGTGCAGTACGCCGACGCCGCGCACCGCTACCGCCTCGACCAGAGGATCGCCACCGGCGGCATGGGCGTGGTCTGGAAGTCCACCGACACCCGTCTCGACCGGGTCGTCGCGGTCAAGGTCCTCAAGCACGAGTACGCCGACGACGCGACCTTCCGCACCCGCTTCGAGACCGAGGCGCGGCACGCCGCCGCCCTGCACCACCCCGGCATCTGCGGCGTCTTCGACTACAGCTCCGACACACCGGACGGCGCCGCGCCGTACCTCGTCATGGAGTACGTCGACGGGCACCCGCTCTCGACGCTGCTCGCGCAGGCCAAGGACGCCGGCCGCACCATGGACCCGGAGATCGTCAGGGACCTGATGGCGCAGACCGCGGAGGCGCTCGGCGTCGCGCACGAGGCGGGCATCGTCCACCGCGACGTCAAGCCGGCGAACCTGATGGTGACGCCAGACCGGCGGGTGAAGGTGACCGACTTCGGCATCGCCCGCGCCGGCGACTCCGCCCAGCTGACCCGCACCGGCGCGGTGATGGGCACCCCGCAGTACCTCTCGCCCGAGCAGGCGCGCGGCAACCCGTCCACGCCGGCCTCGGACGTCTACTCGCTCGGCTGTGTGGCCTTCGAGTGCCTGTCCGGCCGCCGGCCGTTCGAGGCCGAGACCCCGGTCGCGACGCTGCTGGCGCACCTGCAGCAGCCGGTGCCCCAGCTGCCCCCGAGCGTGCCCGGCAACCTGTCCCGCGTGGTCACCCGCGCGCTCGCCAAGGACCCGGCCGAGCGCTTCCCGGACGGCGCCGCGTTCGGCGCCGCCCTGCGCAACCCGTCCGGTGCCGCCGCCGCGCCTCCGCGCACCAGCGACCGCACCGCCGTCCTCCCCGCGGCGGCCGCGGGTGCCGCCGGTGCTGCGGCCGCCGGCGCCTCGACGCGCGCACCGATGGACCGGCTCGACTCGGCCTCGGCGTACGACGGCGAGGAGCGCGAGGAGCGTCGTACCCCCTGGGGCGCGCTGGCCCTCGTCGCCCTGCTGGTGGTCGTGGCGATCCTGATCGCCGTGCTGCTGCTCAACCGGGGCGGCAGCAACACCCCGGTCGTGCAGGACACCCCGACGACCCACCACACCCACACCCATTCGCCCAGCCCGTCCCCGACCACCTCGGCGACCCAGCAGATGGTCGACATCAACGCCGACAACTACATCGGCCGCGACATCCACCAGGTCGACCCGGAGCTGTCCGCCCTCGGCGTGAGGCCCCGCCTGGTGTCGATGCAGAACGACGGGAGCCACACCCCCGACTCCGTCGCGGGCGTGAGCCCGTCGGGCGAGGTTCCGAAGGGCTCGGTCGTGACGGTCACCTACTGGGGCCCGGCTCCGGCGACCTCCGCGCCGGCGACCACGTCGGCGCCGCCGCCGGCCGCCAGCACCCCTGCGACCACCCCTCCGACCACCGCCACCACCTCGACCACGGGAGGTAACGGCTGATGAGCGGGCGGGGGGACACCGGCGGTCAGCGCGCGCTGATCGGTGACCGCTACGAGCTGGGCGAGCTGCTCGGCCGTGGCGGCATGGCCGAGGTGCGCAAGGGCACCGACACCCGGCTGGGTCGCGTGGTCGCGGTCAAGCGGCTCCGCACCGACCTGGCGAGCGACGCGACCTTCCAGGCGCGCTTCCGCCGTGAGGCGCAGTCGTCCGCGTCGCTGAACCACCCCGCCATCGTCGCCGTCTACGACACCGGCGAGGAGCCGACTTCCGACGGCGCGCTCCAGCCCTACATCGTCATGGAGTACGTCGCCGGGCGGACCCTGCGCGACATCCTCCGCGAGGGCCGCAAGATCCTGCCCGAGCGCGCGCTCGAGATCACCAGCGGCGTCCTCTCGGCGCTGGACTACAGCCACCGCGCGGGGATCATCCACCGCGACATCAAGCCCGGCAACGTGATGCTGACGCCGGCCGGCGACGTCAAGGTGATGGACTTCGGCATCGCCCGCGCGATCAGCGACGCGGCGTCGTCGATGACGCAGACCGCGGCGGTCGTCGGCACCGCCCAGTACCTCTCGCCCGAGCAGGCCCGGGGCGAGAACGTCGACTCGCGCTCCGACGTCTACTCCGCCGGATGCCTGCTCTACGAGCTCCTCACCGGCCGGCCGCCGTTCGTCGGCGACTCACCGGTGGCCGTGGCCTACCAGCACGTGCGCGAGCCCGCCGTACCTCCCTCGCACTACGACGCCGACCTCACCCCGGAGATCGACGCGATCGTGATGAAGGCGCTGGCCAAGCGGGTCGAGGACCGCTACCAGTCGGCGGCCGCGATGCGCAGCGACATCGAGCGCTACCTCGCGGGCCGCCCGGTGCAGGCGGTCGCCCCGCCCCAGCCGGTGCCCGAGCCGACGCCCACGGCGGTCACGAGCGTGCCCGCCGCGGCAGAGGTCCCCGCACGCAACCCGCGGCCGGCCGAGCCGTCCCGGAGCAAGCTGCCGCTGATCCTGCTCCTGCTCCTGCTCCTGGCCGTGATCCTGCTGACCGCGTTCTGGGTCTGGCCGATGCTGTTCCCGTCGGGCCCGACCGACGCGCGGGTCCCGAAGCTCGTCGGCATGAGCCAGACCAAGGCTCGCCAGGCGCTGGCCGACGCCGGCTTCCCGCCGCCCGACGACACCGCCACCCAGTGCTCGGACCGCTACTCCCACGCCGGCACCGTGGTGAACCAGGACCCGGTCCAGGACAGCTACGAGCCGACCGACTCCAGCATCACCCTCACGCTGTCGCGCGGCGCGTGCGAGTTCCCGCTGCCCGACGTCACCAAGGACACCCGCCAGGTGGCCGTGGCCACGTTGGTCGGCCAGGGCGTCAACCGCAACAACATCCGGTTCGGCTCCTGCAAGTCCGACGACCCCAAGGGCAACGTCGTCTCGCAGAGCCCGGTGGGCGGGACCCAGGTGTCCAAGGAGGTGACCGTCCGGCTGTGCCTGTCGCGGGGTCCCCACAAGGTTCCGAACGTCATCGGGATGCGGGAGCAACAGGCGATCGCCGCGATCGTGAACGCCGGCTTCCAGCCCGCCGAGCGCGACGACACCACCAGCACGAAGCCCAAGGGCACCGTCACCGACCAGATCCCGGGCAAGGGCAGCATCGCCTATCAGGGCGACAAGATCTACATCTGGGTCTCGCAGTACGTGCCGCCCCCGACTCCGACGAACACGCCCACCCCGACGGCCACGGCGACGGCCACGGCGACAACGCCTGGACCATTGGGCTAGGACATGTCCTAGCGCCCCGCCCCACGGCTGTTGCACCGACTCGTGACGGTCGATCCGACCTCACTTCTTGCTGGTGAGCGGCTTCGCGTAGTGCAGGTCGACGAGTCCGTCGTACGCCGGGGCGCTGACGTGGTCCTCGACCTGCATCGACCAGCCGACGTCGATGGTCGGGTTGGCCGAGTCGGCACGGAACCCGGCGACGAGCGCGTCGCTGTCGATCGACGCGAGCAGCTGGCCGGGGTCGCCGACCGCCTGGATGACGTAGGGCTGCGGGTAGGGCACGCCCTGGAGCTGTACGGCGTTGCCCTCGCACTTGATGCCCGTCGTCGAGACCACCCGCTGCCCGGCGATCGTCACGGCCTTCGCGCCACCGGACCACAGCGCGTTGACCACGGCCTGGATGTCCTGCTGGTGGACCACCAGCCGGTTGAGGTCGAGGTCGGGGTTGTTGGCGGCCACGGCGGCGTCGAGCACGTCGGTCGGCGCGTCGGAGAGGGTGATGGTGAGGCCCGGACCCGACTTCGGGGTCAGCCCGGCCGGGTCCTCGAGCGAGGCCAGCTTGCCTCGCGCCCGCGCGACACCGTGGCTGCTCACGCCGCTGGTCAGCTGGTCGACCTGGCGGGCAAGCCGGCGGCGCTGCTGCGCGAGGTGCCGGTAGCCCTGGGCCTCGGAGTTCACCAGGCCGGCGAGGTCGGTGTAGCGCCCCGGGCGCAGGTCGGTGCCGTCGCTGGCGATGGCCGAGGTCGCGAAGAGCGCACCCGACAGCAGCACGACGGCCGGTGTGCCGATCCGCCACGCACGTGAGCGTCGACGGGACTTGGCGGCCGCTTCCGGCGTACGGTCTGGGGCGACGGGATCCCCGGAGCCGACCGCGGCGCCGGACTCCCCGGCAGCCTCGGGGTCGCCGGGACGCGCGTCCCCGTGGCCGGACGAACCGGCCTGATGCGCACCCGTCATACTGACTAGGTTAGGTCGCGGCGACCAGACCTATGACAACCCGGGTACCAACGAGGAGCACCGACGTGGCCAAGCCGTCCCGCCTGCCGAAGCTGCGCAAGGGGCCGAACCCCTTCGCCGACCCCGACGCCGGGCCCGTCCTGAGTGTGCGCTTCATCATCGCGCTGGTGCTGATCGCGGTCGGCATCGCCTGGATCTGCTACACGTACTGGGGCGTCCGGCCCAGCGGTGGCTGGGGTGCCACGGATCTCAAAACCAGCAAGCCGGAGGCCACCGGCGGGCCGTCCTTCATGGGCAACCTGGAGAACTGGAACTACCTGATCGGGTTCGTGGTCCTCTTCCTCGGCCTGGTCGTCTCCGCCCACCCCAAGACCCCCCTCGGCCGTGGCCGCGGCGTCGTCACCGGCATGCTCGGCTGCTTCGTGCTCGGCCTGCTGTGGATCTGCTGCTACTACATCTTCCTGACCGGCAACGACCCCAAGAACGTGCCGATCTTCAACGACCTGGGTCAGAAGAACCTGTTCGTCGGCATCGCGTTCATGGCCGTCGGCTTCACCTTCGCCACGCGCTGGGAGTAGCCGCCGCACGGCGCCGATCTGCGCGGAAGTGCTGTCGTTTGGTACCAAACGGCAGCACTTCTGCCGTTTTCACTGCCGTTTGGGCACAAACGACATCTCCTGGGCGCGCGTTCCTCCCCAGGGATCTCCACAGCCTGGGGAGAACTACATCCGTGTAGTTCATCCACATCGGTGGATAACCCTGGGGATGAGACCGACCGCGTGAGGGGCGGGAAGGGTCAGGCCAGCATCCCGATCCGTACGACAGCAGCGACGCCGAGCAGCACGACCAGGCCCGCGATGCTGGCGCCCTGCACCAGCCCGCGCCGCTCGCGGGGGGCGTAGGCGAGCGCGAAGGCGACGATGCCGCCGCCGATGAACCCGCCGACGTGGCCCTGCCAGGAGATGTCGGGCACCCGGAAGGTGAGGAACGCGTTGATCGCCACCCAGATCCACAGCGTGGTCAGGTCGGCGCCGACCTTGTGGCCGATGACCAGCAGGCCGGCCATCAGCCCGAAGATCGCGCCCGACGCGCCCACCGTGACGACGTCCGGGGCGGAGAACCACAGCACGCACACCGAGCCGGCGAGGCCTGCGACGAGGTAGAGCGCGATGAAGCGCGCCCGGCCCAGGACCTGCTCCAGCTGCGGCCCGAGCACCCACAGGGCGTACATGTTGAAGGCGATGTGGAGGATCTCCACGTGGGTGAAGATGTTGGTGATCAGCTCCCACGGCGCACCGTGCGCGACCCCGGGCAGCCAGTGGCCGTCGCCGCGGGTGAGCTGCTCGCACGCCTGCTGCGTGGTGGCGTGCGGATAGCTGGCGTTGGGGTTCGAGATCGAGGCGCACGAGCCGCCCGGCATCAGCCCGAAATGCTGGAGGACCGTGCTTCCGTAGCGTCCGGTCGCCTCGATGACCGCCCAGACGACGACGTTGATGCCGATCAGGGTCCAGGAGACGACACCCGGCGTGTGCGAGACGAGCCCGCCGTACGCCGTACGGCCGCTCCGGGTCGACTTGCGGCCCTCGTTGACGCAGCTGGGGCATTGGTAGCCCACGGAGGCCTCGCGCATGCAGTCCGGGCAGATCGGCCGGTCGCAGCGCTGGCAGCGGATGTACGTCTCCCGGCCGGGGTGCCGGTAGCAGGTCGGAGCAGCCCCGGCCGGAGACTGGGACATCAGGCCCCGACGATCTCGACGGACTCGATGACGACCGGCTCGACCGGCTTGTCGTTCGCACCGGTGCGGACCGCGGCGATCGCGTCGACGACGTCGCGGCCGGCCTGGTCGGCGACCTCGCCGAAGATGGTGTGCTTGAAGTTCAGCCACGTGGTCGCGCCGACCGTGATGAAGAACTGCGAGCCGTTGGTGCCGCGGCCGCCCTGCACGCCGGCGTTGGCCATGGCGAGCAGGTAGGGCTTGTCGAAGGTGAGCTCGGGGTGCGGCTCGTCGTCGAAGTTGTAGCCGGGGCCGCCGATGCCGATGCCCTGCGGGCAGCCGCCCTGGATCATGAAGCCGGGGATGATCCGGTGGAAGGTCAGGCCGTCGTAGAACGGGCCGTCACCGGCAGAGCCCTCGCGCGGCGACGGGTAGTACGGGCCCTCCGGCGACACCGTGACCGGGTCGCCGGTCGCGAGACCGACGAAGCTGGCCACCGTCTTCGGCGCGTGGTTGGGGAACAGGTTGATGGCGATGTCGCCCTTGTTCGTCTTCAGGATCGCCTGCTGGTCGGCCATGCGGATGGTCCTCACGTGTCGGTGTCGGATCGAAAACTCGGTTGATCCCGATCCTACGGTGGCCGCCGATGGGCGGACGTGATGGGATGAAGCCGTACGACGACATGTCGGCCGGTCCCGCTCGGAGGCCCGGTCCGGCTCCGATGAGAGGACGTCCGATGCTCAAGAAGTTGCTGTTCATCGCGGTGCTCGGCGGGATCGCCGTCGCCGTGGTCAAGAAGCTCCAGGCCGGCTCGGCCTCGGCAGCCGGGGATGGGTGGCAGTCGTCGTACGACCCGACGCCGGCGCCCTCCGCTCCCGCGCAGCCCGCTCCGACCGACGCCGCACCGCCGGCTCCCGAGGCCACCTCGGCGCCGAGCGACGTTCCCCCGCCGCCGGTCGACATCCCCCCGGCCAAGACCGACGTCGACCCGCTGACCGATCCTCTCCCCGAGGACCAGCAGGGCTGAGTCGTGCCTGTCGTCCCCGTGCCGTGCACGGGGACGGCGGAGACGACTCAGGCAGCAGCGGCGGCGAACAGCTCGGGGTGCTCGGCCTTGTAGCGGGTCGAGACCTTGTGCTCGACGTAGAACATCAGGCCGGGGATCAGCCCGGCGATGATGATCACGAGGACGTAGTTCAGCGACCAGCCCGCCTTGCGGGTGAACGGGATCGCGACCACGAGGTAGGCCATGTACAGGTAGCCGTGCAGCATCCACAGCCACCAGAGGTCGACCATGAACGGCTTGTGCACCCAGTCGAGCCGGAACCAGTCGTGGCCGACCGTGGTGGGGTGCGAGAGCAGCCAGTTGATGGCCGCCACCAGGAGGAACACGCCGACCGCGAGCGCAAGGATGCGGTAGGCGGTGAAGAGCTTCGTCACGGCCCCGAGGCTACGGGGTCGTCGGTAGCGTCCTCCGCCTCGGCGTCCTCCACCGGGCGCTCCGTCGTGGCGTCGCGCACATGGCGCCACCAGATGTAGACGGCGAAGCCGGCGAAGAACCACCACTCGAAGGCGTAGAGCAGGTTGCGCAGCGCGGTCGACGCGCCCACCGACGGCAGCTGGCTGAGCGTGGCCGCCACGAGGCCCGAGTCGGAGTGCTTGGAGATGACGTAGCCGCCGTACAGGTCCTGGTGGACGCGCTGGGCGATGGCCGAGATCTCCAGGTCGGGGAGGATGCCGGCGTGCCCGTCACCGCCGGCCGAGGCGTCGTCCTCGGGCGGCTGCAGCCACCCGATGACCTCGATCCGCTTCTCGGGCGGCGGAGGTACGGCGGACGGCCTGGTGCCGTCGGGCACCCACCCCCGGACCACCGGGACCGCCGGGGCGTTCGCCGCGCCGTTGGTCAGCGGGGTGACCACCCACATGCCGTGGCGGCCGCTGCTGTCGGTGCGGCCCTGGACGAGCACGGTCGCGCCGGTCAGCCACGTCCCGGTGACCTCCACCGGCTGGCCGACGGCGTTGCCCGGGAGCGGAGCGTCGTGGCCGAAGATCTGGTTGATCGGGACCGGCGGCGCGTCGGTCAGGTTGCGCTGCTCCTCGACGCGGTGCTCGTGCCACACGTCGTACTGCCAGATGCCGAGGGCCACCGCTGCAGCACAGGCCAGCACCATGAGGAGGTGGGCGCCCCACAGCGTCGGACTCCACCACTTGACCACGTGCCAAGAGTAGGTGGGCGGTCCGAGCGGTCAGCCCACCGCGTCCAGCCCGAGGGCCGCACCGAGTGTCGTGGGCGACTCGTGGATGGCCAGCGCGCCGGCGTCCTCGAGCTCACCGGGTACGGCGTAGCCCCACCGCACGCCGAGGCAGGAGATGCCGTGCTCGCCGGCGCCGACGACGTCGTGGAGCCGGTCGCCGACCATGACCACCCGCGAAGGGTCGGGGTCGCCGAGCCGAGCGAGGACCCGCTCGACGACACGGGCCTTGGTGCCCAGGGAGCCGTCCAGCTCGTCACCGCCGACGGTCTCGAACAGGTCGGTGAGGCCGTGGTGGTCGACGATCTGACGCACGTAGACCTCGGACTTGCTGGAGGCCACCGCGAGCCGGCGCCCGTCGGCGGCCAGCGCACGCAGCAGGTCGGCCATGCCGTCGTACAGCGGGGCGTCGAGCATGGTCGTCGCGTAGTGCTCGCGGAAGGCGGCGATCACCGAGAGCGCCGTCGTGTCGCCGACCAGGGGCGGGAGCGACTCGTAGAACGGCGGCCCGAGCAGGCTGCGCGCGTGCGCGCGCTCGAGCGGCTCGAGCCCGTGGGCGGCGAAGCCCGCGTCGAGCGCGTCGAGGATGACGGTCGCCGAGTCGGTCAGCGTGCCGTCGAGGTCGAACAGGACGATCTCCGGTGGCACGCGCGCATCCTCGCACGCGTCTGCGACCATCGGTGCATGCCGATCCACCACCTCAACTGCGGCACGATGCGACCGCCGCTGGCCCCGCCGATGGTCGCCCACGTCCTGCTGGTCGAGCGGCCCGAGGGACTTCTGCTGGTCGACACCGGGTTCGGCACCGACGACCTCGCCGACCCGGGTCGCCTGGGCCGGCCGTTCCGCGCCCTGGTCCGCCCCGCCCTCGACGCCGCCGAGACGGCCCGTCGCCAGGTCGAGCGGCTCGGCCACCGGCCCGAGGACGTCACCGTCATCGCCGTCACCCACCTCGACCTCGACCACGCGGGCGGGCTCGCCGACTTCCCGAATGCCCGCGTCCACGTCCACGCCACCGAGCTCGCGGCGGCGCGCGCCCCGAGTCTCCGCGAGCGCGCCCGGTACGTCGCCGGGCAATGGGCCCACGGCCCGAGGTGGGCCGAGCACCGCGAGGGTGGCGACGAGTGGCTCGGCTTCCCGTCCGCGACGGTGCTCGGCGACGACGTCGTGATGATCCCGCTCCCCGGCCACACGCGGGGCCACAGCGGCATCGCCGTACGACGCGACGCGACCGACGGGGGCGGCTGGCTGCTGCACGCCGGCGACGCGTTCTTCTCCGCCGGTCAGCTGGAGACGCCCGCCAGCTGCCCGCGGTCGCTGGCGGCCTTCCAGGTCGTCATGGCGGTCGACGACCGGCGTCGGCGCGCGAACCTCGAGCGGCTGCGCGAGCTCGCCACCGGCCACCCGGACGTCACGGTCGTCTGCGCCCACGACCGCTCGACGTACGACGCGCTGGCCGGCTGATCCCGCGGTCTCAGCGCTGGCCGCAGATGGCGAACGGCAGGTGCCCCTGCTCGGTCAGGCGTACGGCGGCGGTCGGCCGCTGCAGCTCGTAGCCCAGCCGCCCGGTCGACGGGTCCGCCACCCCACGGGCGAACGCCGTGCCGAAGTCGGGTGAGGTGCTCGGCAGCACCCCGGCCAGGCGCAGCCGGTCGAACAGGTCGTTGCGGCCGGCGCCGAGCTCGGCCGTCGCCAGCTGCCCGCCGAACGCGATCGCATAGCCGTCCAGCGGCGTGAGGTTCCCGACCGACTGGCTGGGTCCGCTTGCCAGCTGGCCCTCGACTCCCGGCCCGTAGACCGAGGCGAACGACAGGCAGCCGCGGGCGACGTACGTCGCGTCCGCGGGCCGGCCGACGAGGGCGACCAGATGCGAGTCGTGGCCCCACGACTGCGCGCCGGGCGGAGGCGCGGTGGAGGTCACCAGGTGGTTGGCGGCGTCGACCTGGGCGCCCTTGAGCGGGCCGACCTTCGCACGGACCGCGCGCTCGACCTGACCCATCGACAGGCTCTCGCGGAACGCGATCACCCAGCCGCTCGTGCCGCCGCCGGAGTAGGACGCCTCCCAGGCCACGTCGTCGGCGCCGAAGCCGAAGCGGCTGCGCAGCTGGCCGTCGACCGGGTGCAGCAGCCCGTCGGACAGGGTGGCGGTGTGGGGCAGGTCGCGCCAGAAGCGCGCCCGATCACCGGCCGCGGAGTGGCTGGTCATGTCGCCGAAGCCGAGGGTAAGCCGCAGCTGGTCGAAGTCGGTGACCTCGAGGGTGGTCGCGGCATCGGGCACGAGCGGCAGCACCGCCTCCGACGGCTCCAGCGTGCCGTCGTACGTCTCGACGACGGGGGCGGAGCTGTGCTCGTGCTGGTAGACGGGCTTGGGCTGCGAGGTGCACGCGGTCGCCAGCGACAGCGTGATCAGCAGTGCCCCGATGCCCGCAGATCTCACTCGGCAGATCTTGCCACGAGCGGCCCGTCGGACGGTCGCGGGTGGCCGACCTGGCCGGATCCACGCGTTCGCCGGACAGGCGCGCGAATCAGGCTTACGTTCACTTGGTTGCACGAATCAAGGACCGGGCGCAGTCCGGCTCCGTCTCGGGACCTATCGGAGGTACTCAGCAGAATCGGAGAAGAATCGTGGGAATTCTCAAGAACGTGTCACCGACCGTCGCCGCAGTCATCGTCTCCTCGGTGCTCAGCGCGGGTGGCGGTGCGTACGCCGCATCACAGATCACCTCGGCACAGATCAAGGACGGCACCATCCAGACCCAGGACCTGGCCAACGGCTCGGTCACCTCGAACAAGGTCGCCGACGGCACGCTCCGCACCCGCGACCTGAGCGCGGACGCCAAGAAGTGGCTCAAGGGCGCGACGGGCCCACGGGGCGCCACCGGCCCCAGGGGCGCGACCGGTGCACCCGGCGCCGACGGCACGAACGGAACGGACGGGACCGACGGGGCCACCGGCCCCGCCGGGCCGAGCGGTCTCGCCGGCGCGATCTACCGCGTGGAGACCTACACGAACGGCGGCGGCGGGTCGGCGACGGTGGCCTGTGCCGACGACGCCACGGTGTCGCAGACGTACACGGCGATCGCCGGCGGCTACGAGGGCTCGACCGTGGACACCCAGAACGGCAACACCTTCCACGTCACCGCTTCCTTCCCGGGCCGGATGAACTGGGACACCGGCACCCCGCTCCCCGGTCGCCTCGACGGCTGGATCGTGCTCGGCTCCGACCAGCACACCCCCGCTGGCGTGCCGCTGAAGGTCTGGGCGCTGTGCGTGCCGAACACCTCGATCCAGATCCAGAACAACGACCTGGACAACTGACCAGCGGTCCGTCGTACCGCTGACGGGCGGTGGTTCCGGGGGACGCCGGGGCCACCGCCCGCCCGCTCAGTCCGGGCGGTGAAGGTGAGGGTGTCTCGAACCCCTGACCTTGTCGATGAACAGGACACGAGATCCCGCTTCGGTTCGTCTCGCCACAATCCTCCTCGCTGCGCCATCCCGCCGTCACGGGCGTGCCGCTCACCGCCACGGCGGCTCGGAGGAGCACAAGGCGCGAGTCAGGACCCGTGAACGGGTCCTGACTCGCGTGGTTCGGCCGGCGGGTTCCTCGCGGGTGCTGCCGACCTACCTGATCAGGGACGCTCAGCCGGCGGTGGCAGCCGCGGGAGGAACGCCGAGCCAGGCGTTGGCGTTCATGACGATCGTGTTGTTGCCGGCCGGGGAGGGCAGCCCCTGCTTGGAGTTGACGATCCCGCTCACGGTGCTCTCGAGCAGCTGGAGTCCCAGGGCGGTGCAGCCGGAGGCCTTCGGCACGCTGAACGAGTTGTCCACGAACGAGGATCCGGTGATCACGATGGTGCCGCCGTCGACCCCGAGGGTGCCGGTGCTGCCCTTGATCGGCTGGTTCGGCGCGGGCGGCGCAGTCGTGCCGGCCGTCAGGCTCAGGACGATCGGGTCGGCGTCCGTGCCGATGGTGCAGTTGTTGCCGAGGAGCGCGTTGCCGAGCTTGATCTTGATCGGAAGCGTCAGCGCAGTGCCCACGCCGGTCAGCGATGCGCCCGCGTTGAAGTGCGGCACGCCGGCCAGCTCGGTGCTCGCGGTCACGGAGGTGATGCCGGGGATGAGCGATTGCACGGCCGGCACACCGAGGAGGCCGCCGGGCACCTGCAGCGCGGGCCCGTTGAGGCTGGCATTCGTGAGGATGTTGTCGGCGGAGCTGTTCGGATCGGGGGAAACAGTGCCGGTGAACACCATGGCACCGAGGGGCATCGTCATCTTGCCGATCGAGAACTGGCCGCCGGTGGTCTGGGTCGCCAGGCAGAGCGCGCCGTTGCCGTCGGTGGGGCACGCGGAGAGCGCCTCCGCGGCGGTGGGGCCGTCGGCGTACGACGCGGAGCTGCTGGCGAAGGTCAGGCTGGTGGCGGCTGCCGCGGTCGCAGCGACGACGGCAAGACGCTTGGTGATGAGGGACATGCGCTTCCTCTCTCGGGGGGTCGAGAGAAATAAACACTCATGTTTCCCGATGCCGCAATGGTCACTAGTGACTACTTCCGCGCGCGGTGGCCCTCGAGCGGAAGTAGCACCATGTCGACCAGGTCGGGCACCAGGTCCCGGACCGAGTCGATGCTGCCCTCGGCCAGATGGCGCAGCAGGATCGAGGAGATGCCGCCGACGATTCCGCCGAGGGCCACCGATCCGAGCTCCTCGCCGACGTCCTGCAGGAACACCGCGAACCGGCGAGTCGTCTCGTAGTGCCGCACCCGTGCCCGACTGCCGGCACTCCATACGTGGAGGATGCAGATCTCGGCGAACGCGTGGTTGTCGGCGATCGCGTCGGTGAGCGCGACGAACCCGCGCTCGAGCCGCTCCTCCCAGCTGCCCTCGCGCGCTCGGGCCTGCGCGATCGCGTCCATCAGCACCGCTGAGCCGAGGTCGTAGGCCTGCACGAAGCAGTCCTCCTTGTCGGAGAACAACTCGTAGAACGTCTTGCGGGAGATACCGGCGCGCCGGATCACGGCCGCGACGGTGGTCTCCTGATAGCCGTCGGCCGAGCATGCCTCGGCCATCGCGACGAGGAGCCGGATCCGCTGGTTCTCGCGCACCTGCTCGGCGGTGAAGTCGTGGCGTCCGCGCGGGAGTTGTTCGCCTGTCACTCAGAACACCGTCCGCGACCCACCGCGACCCTCGGTGACGTCGGTGGCGGAGCCCACGAAGCCGACTCGCACGAAGCGGCCGCCCACCACGGTGTCGACGCCGACGCCGGGCGCGAGCGCGACGCCCGCCCGGGCCAGAGTCCGTTGTCGCGCGGTCACTGCCACCGGCAGGTCCATGGCGAACGGCGGGACGTTTGCCCGCTCGGCGACTTCGAGGCGTGAGATCACGAGCCCATCCTGCCTTGGTCTCGATACGGCCTCGCCCGCTCGACAGACCCAGCCAGCGACGAGGCCTCGAACCGAACCACCACGATCTCCTCCTCAGCCGACGAGAGTTCCACGATTACCCGGGGGCCGCCCACCGGGTCTCCGTGAGGCAGCGCTCGCCTTCCTCCCAGCGATCCGCGCCGCAGAGAGCAGCCGTACCGGAGGGCGGGTCAGCGCCTGCTCGCGAGGCGCAGGAACTGACGCAAGAGATCACGCGTATCCGGTGCCCGCGTCGCTTCAGCTCGCGCGCCGCGAAGAGCTTGAGACCCTCATCCCACCCGGTCGTCTACCGAGAGGAGTGCGCCGAAGAACGCCTCGCCGTGCCAGTCCTGGCGACTCTTGCAGACCTTGATGCAGACCCTGCGAAGGCGGCGGCCGTTCGAAGCGATGCAATGACTGCTATGGACGGCGCCGTGGCCACCCTGCCCGATCGGCCCCTCGACGATGTACGGCGCGCCGTCGTCGGCGTGGAGCTTCCGACCGATCCGCCGTGGCGCTGCCATGTACCGAGTCTGCCCCAGACTCGTCGTCCGCAGTGGCGAGCAGCTCCACTGAGCTGATGGGTCTGATGCACGTGTTCAACTGCGGGGAACTGCGTGCGGTTTCATCGAGTGGAGCGTAGGGGACTCGAACCCCTAACCCCCTGCTTGCAAAGCAGGTGCGCTACCAATTGCGCCAACGCCCCGGGTGGTGCGGGTGCTCAGGGGAGCTGGTCGGTGGCCTCGGCCCAGAGGGTCTTCTCGGCCTTGCTCTCCTGGAGCTTCTTGCGCGCGAAGGCGATCCCGGCGGCGGCCAGGGCGACGAGCAGCAGCTTCTTCACCATCGGATCTGACCGATCCTTCCTGTCGTACCTGTTGAAAAGCCCCGGTCCGCATGACTGCGACCAGGGCTTGTCCGTGGGCCTAAGAGGACTTGAACCTCTGACCCCCACATTATCAGTGTGGTGCTCTAACCGTCTGAGCTATAGGCCCGGGTGGCGAGTGCGTCGGAGTGGAAGCCTCTTCCGCCCAAGCCGAGGTTGAACACTACCGGAGCCTGCTCCAGCCCGACAAAACGGGGGAGCGCCTCCGGGAGCGACTCAGTGACCGTCCTCCGCGAGCGTCAGCTCGACACCGCCGAGCAGGGCGGCCGACATGTTGTAGAGGAAGGCGCCGAGGGTGGCCGCCGCGGTGATCAGCACGATGTCGACGGCCGCCACGAGCACGGTGAAGCCGAGCACGCGGCCAGTGCCGATGTAGTCCTGGACCTGGAAGCTGGAGCTGCTGCCGCTCTGGAGACCGGACTCGACGGTGCTGTTGATCGAGTCCCAGACGCCGGCTGCGCCGAGGACCTCCCACACCATCGCGACCGAGACCACGGTGACGACCGCGAACGCGATCGAGAGCAGGAACGAGGTCTTCATGACCGACCACGGGTCGATCCTGGTGAGCCGGAGGCGCGCACGGCGCGGAGCCCTGCCCATCGCACCCGGAGGCGCGGCGGGCGGAGGCGTGGACGGCGTCACCGGAAGGTCAGTGCGTCCTCGGCCGGAGTCGCCGGCGGTGCCGACGGGCCGGATCGCGGTGTCCTCGACGCTGTCGGTCATCAGTCCCCATCCTCCGAAGTGTCACCGTCGACAGCGCTGTTCGCCGCCCCGGCGTCCCCGATTGTGTCACTCGTACCCTGATCCGACGATTCCGACGCCGTCGGGGCGCCGTCCGGCGCGGTCTCGTCGGCCGGTGCCTCGAGCACCTCCTCGCCGATGGCCTCGACGGCCTTGGACTCCACCGACCGGGCCACGACGGCCACCGAGTCGCCCTTCTTCGGGCTCACGAACTTCACGCCCTGGGTGGACCTTCCGGTGGGCCGGAAGTCCTCGTTGATGGGCGAGCGGACGACCTGCCCGGTCGCCGTGATCGACAGGACCTCGTCACCCTCGACGACGATGAACGCTCCGACGAGCGCGCCGCGCTCCTCGTTCTCCAGCTTCATCGCCTTGACGCCCAGGCCGCCGCGACCCTGGATCTTGTACTCCGAGATCCGGGTGCGCTTGGCGAAGCCGCCGTTGGTGATGGTGAAGACGTACTGGATGTTCTCGTCGGAGTCCTCGTGCGCGGCGTCGGCGGCGCGGATGACCGCCATCGACAGCAGCGAGTCGTCCTCGCGGAACTTCATGCCCGTCACGCCCGCGGTCGCGCGCCCCATCGGCCGCAGCTGGTCGCCGGCGTTGAACCGGATCGACTGCCCCTTGCGGGAGACCAGCAGGATCGAGTCCTCTCCGTCGACCAGCTCGGCGCCGATCAGCTCGTCGTCGTCGCGCTTGAAGTTGATCGCGATGACGCCGGCCTGGCGAGGGCTGTTGTAGTCGCCGAGCCGGGTCATCTTGACCAGGCCGCTGCGGGTCGCGAGCACGAGGTACGGCGCCTGCTCGTAGTCACGGATCGCGAGCACCTGGGCGATCTGCTCGTCGGGCTGGAACGAGAGCAGGCCGGCCACGTGGCCGCCCTTCGCGTCGCGCAGCGCCTCGGGCAGGTTGTAGACCTTGGTCCGGTAGACGCGGCCGGCGGTGGTGAAGAACAGCAGCCAGTGGTGCGAGGTCGTCGCGATGAAGTGCTCGACCACGTCGTCGCCCTTCAGCGAAGCGCCCCGGACGCCCTTGCCACCCCGCTTCTGGAGGCGGTACTGGTCGGCGCGGGTCCGCTTGGCGTAGCCGCCGCGGGTGATCGAGACGACCTGGTCCTCGTCGGGGATCAGGTCCTCCATCGAGAGGTCGCCGTCAGCCGCGATGATCTGGGTACGACGGTCGTCGCCGTACTTGTCGACGATCTCGGTGAGCTCCTCGGCGACGATCGACCGCTGGCGGGTGACGTTGGCCAGGATGTCCTTGTAGTCGGCGATCCGCTCCTCGAGCTCGGCGAGGTCGTCGATGATCTTCTGCCGCTCGAGGGCGGCGAGCTGGCGCAGCTGCATCTCGAGGATCGCGCGCGCCTGCTCCTCGTCGATGTCGAGCAGGTCGATCAGGCCCGAGCGGGCCGCCTCGGCGCTGGCGCTCGCGCGGATGAGCGCGATGACCTCGTCGAGCGCGTCGAGCGCCTTGACCAGACCGCGCAGGATGTGTGCGCGCTTCTCGGCCTCACGCAGGAGGTACTCGGTGCGGCGCCTGATCACGTCGACCTGGTGGTCGACCCAGTTGCTGATGAACTGGTCGATGGTGAGCGTGCGCGGCACACCGTCGACCAGCGCCAGCATGTTCGCGCTGAAGTTGGTCTGCAGCTCGGTGTGCTTGAGCAGGTTGTTCAGCACGACCCGCGCGACGGCGTCGCGCTTGAGCACGACGACGAGTCGTTGGCCGGTGCGCGAGGAGGTGTCGTCGCGTACGTCGGCGATGCCCTGCACCTTGCCGCTGATCGCCAGGTCCGCGATCTTCTCGGCGAGGTTGTCGGGGTTGACCATGTAGGGCAGCTCGGTGATGACCAGGCAGGTGCGGCCCTTGGCGTCCTCGTCGACCTCGATCACCGCGCGCTGGGTGATCGAGCCACGGCCGGTGCGGTAGGCCTGCTCGATGCCCTCGCGGCCGACGATCAGCGCGGCGTTGGGGAAGTCGGGGCCCTTGATCCGCTCCAGGAGCGCCTCCTGCAGCTCCTCACGGGAGGCGTCGGGGTGCTCGAGGGCCCACTTGGCGCCGTCGGCGACCTCGCGCAGGTTGTGCGGCGGGATGGAGGTCGCCATGCCGACCGCGATGCCGGCCGATCCGTTGACCAGGAGGTTCGGGAAGCGCGCCGGCAGGACCAGCGGCTCCTGGGAGCGGCCGTCGTAGTTGGGACCGAAGTCGACGGTCTCCTTCTCGATGTCCTTGACCATCTCCATGGCCAGCGGGGCCATCCGGCACTCGGTGTACCGCATGGCCGCGGCCGGGTCGTTGCCCGGAGAGCCGAAGTTGCCCTGGCCCTGGATCAGCGGCGCCCGCATGACCCACGGCTGCGCGAGCCGCACGAGGGTGTCGTAGATCGCCGAGTCGCCGTGCGGGTGGTACTGACCCATGACGTCGCCGACCACGCGCGAGCACTTCGAGTAGCCGGCCGTGGGGCGGTAGCCGCCGTCGTACATGGCGTAGAGGACGCGGCGGTGCACCGGCTTCAGCCCGTCGCGTACGTCGGGAAGCGCTCGGCCCACGATGACGGCCATCGCGTAGTCGATGTAGGAGCGCTTCATCGACTCCTGCAGGTCGATCGGCTCGACCCGGCCTCCTGCGCCGCCGGCTCCGTCGCCCAGGTTGCTCTGCGTCTCGGTCACGATTGCTCTCTCTGCGTGGTTCTAACGAAATCTAAGATCTGGACTAGATACTCAGATATCGAGGAATCGGACGTCCTTGGCGTTGCGCTGGATGAACGACCGCCGCTGGTCGACGTCCTCTCCCATCAGGATCGAGAAGATCTCGTCGGCCTGCGCGGCGTCCTCCAGGGTGACCTGCAGCATCAGCCGCTGGTCCGGGTCCATCGTGGTCTCCCACAGCTCGTCGGCGTTCATCTCGCCCAGACCCTTGTAGCGCTGCACCGGGTTCTCCTTGGGCAGCTTCTTGCCCTGCTCGATGCCGTCGCGCATCAGCGCGTTGCGCTCGGCGTCGGAGTAGACGAACTCGTGCTCGTGCGGCTTGTTCCACCGCAGACGGTAGAGCGGCGGCTGCGCCATGTAGACGTAGCCGTTCTCGATCAGCGGTCGCATGAAGCGGAAGAGCAGGGTCAGCAGCAGGGTGTTGATGTGGTGCCCGTCGACGTCGGCGTCGGCCATCAGCACCACCTTGTGGTAGCGCAGCTTCTCGATGTCGAACTCCTCGTGCACACCGGTGCCGAGGGCCGAGATGATGGCCTGGACCTCCTGGTTGGCCAGGACCTTGTCGATGCGCGCCTTCTCGACGTTCAGGATCTTGCCGCGGATCGGCAGGATCGCCTGCACGCGCGGGTCGCGCCCCGACTTGGCCGAGCCGCCGGCGGAGTCGCCCTCGACGATGAAGACCTCGCACTCCTCGGGGCTGGTCGACTGGCAGTCGGCCAGCTTGCCGGGGAGACCGCCGCCGCCCAGGAGACCCTTGCGGTTGCGGGCGAGGTCGCGGGCCTTGCGGGCCGCGATGCGCGCGGTCGCCGCGGCCTGGGCCTTGCGGATGATCTCCTTGCCCTCGCCGGGGTTCTGCTCGAGCCACTCGCCGAGCTTCTCGCTCACGACCTGCTGGGTGAACCGCTTCGCCTCGCTGTTCCCGAGCTTGTCCTTGGTCTGGCCCTCGAACTGCGGCTCGCCGATCTTGAGGCTGATGATCGCGGTGAGGCCCTCGCGGATGTCGTCGCCGGTGAGGCGGTCCTCGCGCTTCTTGATCTGGCCCCACTCCTCGCCCCACTTGTTCATCAGGGAGGTGAGCGCGGTCCGGAACCCCTCCTCGTGGGTGCCCCCGCCGGGGGTGTTGACCAGGTTGGCGAAGGTGTGGACCGACTCGCTGTACGACGTCGTCCACTGCATCGCGAGCTCGAGGCTCATCGGGTTGTCGTACTCGGCACCGGTCTCGGCCTCGACGGTGATGATCGGCGAGGCGATGGTGCGGCGCCGGTTGATGTGGTCCACATAGTCCGACAGGCCGTTCTCGTAGAAGAAGACCTGCTCGACGCCGCCCTCGGCGGCGTGCAGCTCGTCGGGATCGTCGGTGTCGCCCTCGATGGTCGCGTCCTCGACCGCCTCGGCGACCTTGAGCGCGTCGGGCCGCTCGTCGTGCAGCGCGATCCGCAGGCCCTTGTTCAGGAACGCCCGCTCGCGGAATCGGGTCGCGATCGTCTCGAGGTTGTACGTCGTCTCGTCGAAGATGTCCTCGCTGGCGGTCCAGGTGATCGTCGTGCCGGTGCCCTCGCCGGGCTCGAGCGCGCGCACCTGGCGCAGGTCGTAGTCGGGGACGCCGAGGGTGAACTCCTGCTCCCAGAGGTAGCCGCGGTTCTTGATCTCCATCTTCAGCCGGCTCGAGAGCGCGTTGACGACCGAGGAGCCGACGCCGTGCAGGCCGCCGGAGACCTTGTAGCCGCCGCCGCCGAACTTGCCGCCCGCGTGCAGCACCGTCAGCGCGAGCGTCGCGGCCGGGATCTCCTGGCCGGGGGCCGTGTCGGTCGGGATGCCGCGACCGTTGTCGACCACGCTGACCGAGCCGTCGGCGTTGAGGGTGACGTGGATGGTGTCGCAGTAGCCGGCGAGCGCCTCGTCGACGGCGTTGTCCACGATCTCCCAGATCAGGTGGTGCAGACCGCGCTCACCGGTGGAGCCGATGTACATGCCGGGTCGCTTGCGCACGGCCTCGAGGCCCTCGAGGACCTGGATCGCAGATGCGTCGTACTCGCCCTCCACCACGACCGGCTTGGACTGCTCTTCGGACACCTGCGACCCCTTTGCTCCACGGGCAAGCCGGCTCCGAGATCGCCCGTCGTCGGCATGACGAAGGCCGACAGCTGAGCGCCGAGGTCTCCCCCGTCGCGGCGCTAGCCCGGCCGGGGTCCATGATACCGGTCTGCGTGGCTCAGGACACGTCCCACACCCCGCGACGGGGTCGCCGGAGGGATTTCAGATGCCCCTCAGGAGCCTGGAACCGGCCACACAAGCGCCGATCAGGGGGACCGATGGGTCCCGATACGGGCGGCCGGGCCCCCAGGGGCGCAGAGAGGGCGTCATCCGTAGGTGTCGCGGGGCCCGCGACCCTTGGTGCTGCGCAGGCCGTGCTTCCAGCTCGGCGCGTTGGGCGCGAGCACCTCCACGACGGTCACCGTGCCGTCGCCGAGCTCCTCGTTCAGCCGCCGCACGATCCCGCTCACGAACATCTTCAGCTGCGTGGCCCACGCCGTCGAGTGCGCCCGTACGACGAGCACGCCGTCGGTCAGGCTCTCCGGCGTCGAGTGGGCGCCGATCTCCGCGCCCACGAGCTCCGGCCAGCGTGCGAACACCGCGCGGACCTGCAGGTCCAGAGCCCATCCACGGTCGCCGATGACCCGGTCGACCTCCGACGACAGGGTCTGCGGGTCGCGGCCGTCGGGATGCGCGCCGCTGAGCTGCGCCTCACCGTGCCGGATCCGCCGACCCGTCCTGCCAGCGCCGGGCTGACCGGGCTGACCGGGCTGACCGGGCTGACCGGCGCGCCGGCGCTGCCTGCCGGGCGGCGGGGGAGCGCTGCCGAGGACGCCCTTGAGCAGGGCGCGCGCGAGGTCGAGCCCCTCGGGCCGGTGCTCCTCGTCCTCCGGTGGCGTCTCGTCGCGCTCGTCCTCAGGCACGGGTCACCTCGCCGCCGGCCACCCGGAAGGTCGTCCCCCGCAGCTCCGGCGGCACGTCCTCCTCGACCGCGGCCGTCACCAGCACCTGCTCGGCACCCGCCACCAGCGCGGCCAGCTGGCTGCGTCGCCCGGCGTCGAGCTCGGCGAAGACGTCGTCGAGCACCAGGATCGGGTCGTCGCCGTCGGACCGCAGCAGGTCGTACGCCGCCAGCCGCAGCGCGAGCGCGAACGACCACGACTCCCCGTGCGAGGCGTAGCCCTTCACCGGAAGCCGAGCGTCGTCGCCCGGACCGAGCGTCAGCTCCAGCTCGTCGCGGTGGGGTCCGACGAGGGTCAGCCCGCGGTCGATCTCGTCGCGCTGGCGGCGCGCCAGCTCCTCGACGTACGCCGGGCGGGGGTCGTCGGCGTCCCCCGGGACGGTCGAGCGATAGGCGATCCGGGCGTCGTCGCGCGAGGCCCCGCGGGCGACCGCCTCGTACGCCTTGCCGAGGTACGGCGCCAGGTCGTCGGTCAGCCTGATCCGCGCGGCGAGCAGCTCCGAGCCGACCGCGACGAGCTGCTCGTCCCAGACCGCCAGCGTCGCCAGGGCGGCGTCGCGAGCCGAGCCGCGGGCGGCGTACAAGGTCTTGAGGAGGCTGTTGCGCTGCTTCAGCACCCGGTCGTAGTCGCTGCGCACCCCGGCGAGCCGGGGTGTGCGCAGGACGAGCAGGTCGTCGAGGAAGCGGCGCCGGTCCGAGGGGTCGCCCTTGACCAGTGCGAGGTCCTCGGGGCTGAAGACCACGGTCCGCACGATGCCGACGATGTCCCGGGCCCGCGTGAGCGGGGAGCGATTGATCCGCGCCCGGTTGGCGCGCCCCGGGTTCAGCTCGACCTCGAGCACCGCGGTGCGGCCGTCCTTGACCACGGCGGCGCGCACCACCGACTGGCTCGCGCCGGCCCGGATCAGTGGGGCGTCGCTGGCGACGCGGTGCGAGCCGAGCCGCGAGAGGTAGTCGATCGCCTCGACGAGGTTGGTCTTGCCCTGGCCGTTGCGTCCCACGAAGGCGGTGACACCAGGCTCGAGCGCCAGCTCCAGCTCCGGGTAGGACCGGAAGTCGTGCAGGGTGAGGTGAGCGACGTGCATCCCCGTCACCTCCGCGAACTTTCCGATCCCTACCGCTGTCGTCCGCGTTTGAACGCAGACGATTCAGCCTAGGCTCCCGCTCATGACGCAACCACCTCCCCCGCCGTACGGCGCTCCCGACCCGCAGCAGCCCTACGGGTCGCCCCAGCAGCCGGAGTACGGCGCACCCCAGCAGGGCTACGGCGGGCAGCAGCCCGGCTACCCGGCTCCCGGCTACGGCCAGGTCAACCCACAGGGCCCGTTCTACGTGAACATGCTCGGCCAGGAGCACGGCCCGCTGCAGATCGGGCAGCTCGCCCAGATGGCCAGCATCCAGCAGCTCAAGCCGGAGACCGCCGTCCGCTCGGCCGACAGCCAGCAGTACGTCATGGCCAAGCAGATCCCGGGCCTGTTCTCCGACAAGGACTGGATCACCGCGCTGATCCTGACCTGGCTCCTCGGCGGGCTCGGCGTCGACCGGTTCTACCTCGGCTACACCGGCCTCGGCGTCGCGAAGCTGCTGACCTGCGGCGGCCTGGGCATCTGGAGCCTGATCGACGCCATCATGATCACGCTGCGCAAGGTGCCCGACGTCCAGGGTCGTCCGCTTGCTTGAGCAGGTGAGCCCCGCGGCCACCGCCGCGCGCACCCCGCTGCCCACGATCACCGAGATGGTGGCCGGCAGCGGGGTGCTCGCGCTCGGCGTGGCCGCGCTCCTGCCGGTGGACCACATCGAGGACGGACCGATCATCTGCCCGTTCCGCCGGCTCACCGGCCTCCCGTGCCCCGGCTGCGGACTCACCCGGTCGTGGACCTACCTCATGCACGGGCGCTGGCACGACGCGCTGTGGGCCAACCCGTTCGGACCCGTGCTGATCGCGTTCGTGCTCGGGCTGGCCTGGGTCGTCGTACGCAACCGGGTGCAGGGTCGACCCGCGCCCCAGCTCGACCGGATCCTCCGGCACCCCGCCGCGATCGTGGTGTGGACGATCTGGCTGGCCTTCGCCGTGGTGCGGATCGGCTACACGATCGCCTGAGGCCTCAGGACTCGGCCTGGATGGCGTGCCCGCCGAAGCCGTTGCGCATCGCCGAGATCGCCTTCATGGCGTAGTCGTCGTCCTGGCGGGACACGAACCGCGCGAAGAGGCTGGCCGAGATCGCCGGCATCGGCACGGCGTTCTCGATCGCCGCCTCGACGGTCCAGCGGCCCTCGCCGGAGTCCTCGGCCCAGCCCTTGATGTGCGAGAGGTGCTCGTCGGCACGCAGCTGGTCGACCAGCAGGTCCAACAGCCAGGAGCGTACGACGGTCCCGGTGCGCCACGAGGCGAAGATCTCGGGCACGTTCTCGACGATGTCGACCTTGTCGAGCAGCTCCCAGCCCTCGGCGTAGGCCTGCATCATGGCGTACTCGATCCCGTTGTGGACCATCTTGGCGAAGTGGCCGGCGCCCGGCGTCGGGCCGCAGTGGACCAGGCCGTCGTCGGTGCCGTCGGGCTTGAGAGCCTCCAGGAACGGCATCACCTTCGCGGCGTCGTCCTTCGCGCCGCCGTACATCAGCGCGTAGCCGTTCTTGAGACCCCACACGCCGCCGGAGACGCCGCAGTCGACGAACCCGATGCCCTTCTCGGCGAGCGAGGCGGCGTTGGCCGCGTCGTCGGTGTACTTGGAGTTGCCGCCGTCGACTACGACGTCGCCCTCGCTGAGCAGGCCCTTGAGCTCGGCGATGGTGGAGCGCGTGGGCTCGCCCGCGGGCACCATCACCCAGATCAGCTTCGGGCTGGGCAGCTTCTCGACCAGCTCCTCGAGACTGGCGACGTCGGTGACGTCGGGGTTGCGGTCGTAGCCGATGACCTCGAGGCCGGCGTCGCGCATCCGGGTGCGCATGTTGCCACCCATCTTGCCGAGACCGATCAGACCGAGAGTGGGCATGGGGTGTGCTCCTTCGTCGAGGGACGATCCACGGGTGATGCCGACGTTACCGTCCCGCCCACAGCGGCGTCAGCGCCCGCCCTCCGCAACGAGAGTGCATCCTGGTCCGGCCACGTCCTGCCGGGGAACTACACCTGGGTCTTGCCGCTGCGGCGACCCGCTCGCGCAGATGTCACGACAACAGGCGGCGTGGCATCAGGAGGTAGCGGAAGGCATCGCCTTCCTCGGCACCGTCGCCCGTGCCCGAGATGACCACCGGCTTGGAGGACTGGGTGAAGGCCAGCTCGACGACCGACTCGTCGATAGCGGTCAGGCCGTCAAGGAGGTACTGCGGGCTGAAGCCCGTCACGAGGTCGTCGCCATCGATCTCGGCCGGCACGGCCTCGGAGGCCTGCGCCTGGTCGCCGGAGCCGGCGTCGAGCGTCAGCGCTCCGTCCTTGAACGCCAGCTGTACGGCGGCGTTGCGCTCGGCCACGAGCGCGACGCGCTTGACCGACTCGATCAGCGCTGCCTTGTCGATCTTCGCGACGGTCAGACGCTCGCTCGGGAACAGTCCGCGGACCTTCGGGAACTCACCGTCGAGCAGCCGGGTGGTGGTGCGTCGGGTGCCGCCCGGGCCGGTGCCCTCGAAGCCGATCAGCCCGTCGCCCGTGCCGCCCCCCGCGAGGGCGATAGTGATCTCCGCGCCGGCCGTGAGGGCCTTCGCCGTGTCGGCGAGGACCTTGGCCGGCACCAGGGCGGCGAGCGAGGCATCGGGGGTGCCGGGGCTCCAGCCGAGCTCGCGGTGGGACAGCCGGAACCGGTCGGTGGCGAGCAGCGAGATCGAGTCGCCCTCGATCTCGACGCGGACGCCGGTCAGGACGGGGAGCATCTCGTCACGACCCGCGGCGGTGACCGCCTGGGCGACCGCGTGGGCGAAGACGTCGCTGGCGACGGTGCCGCTGGCCGACGGCATGTCCGGGATGGTCGGGTAGTCCTCGACCGGGAGGGTCTGCAGCGAGAAGCGCGACGAGCCGCAGGTCAGCGCCACACGAGCGCCGTCGAGCGCGATGTCGACCGGCTTGTTCGGCAGGCTGCGGCAGATGTCGGAGAGCAGCCGTCCGCTGACCAGGGCCTTGCCCTCGTCGCTGACCTCGGCAGCGAGGTTGGCCCGCGCGGAGGTCTCGTAGTCGAAGCTCGAGAGCACCAGCCCGTCGTCGCTGGCCTCGATCAGCAGGCCCGCCAGCACCGGCATGCTCGGCTTGACCGGCAGCGTGCGGGCAGCCCAGGCGACTGCGTCCGCGAGAACATCGCGGTCGACTCGGAACTTCACTTGTGGCCTACCTCCGTGCGCACCGGACCGGACGCGTCGTCATGACAAGTCTGACTAAGGGATTGCATCCTGCCACGCCTGGCCCCCTGCCGTGTGCGCACGGTGGTCACCGATTCGCGTGCTGGTCGGGCGGAGGACGTGTCATTCACAGGCAGGGGCTCGGGAGAAGTTCCACGAAGATCCGGATCCATAGGTAGGTAGGGAGTCGTCATAGGGCCGGTGGAATCTGTGGATATCCATCGTCTGCCCAGGTCAGGCGCCATGTTCTCGGTGGATTGCGCTGTGGACGGATCGTTGGGGGAGCAGGCGCCGATGTGGAGGAGCGGCCGGCTGGGGACCACGGCCCAGGTGCCTCCACGGAATCCTCCCCGTGTAGTTCGGAGGGTTCCGGGGTGGTTGTCCACAGGGCGACGCACGGGTCGGGTCGGCCGGATCAGCTCTGGCGGGCCTGCATCTTGATCCGGTTGGTCAGCTCGCTGACCTGGTTGAAGACGGCGCGCCGCTCTCCGAGGAGCTGGTTGATCTTGCGCTCGGCGTACATGACGGTCGTGTGGTCGCGTCCCCCGAAGTGCTTGCCGATCTGCGGCAGCGAGTCGTTGGTGAGCTCGCGGCAGAGGTGCATGGCGATCTGGCGGGCCATCACGAGGTGGCGGCCGCGGCTTGGGCCGGTGATCTCCTCGATGGTCAGGCCGAAGTAGTTCGCGGTCTGGGCGATGATCAGCCCGGCGGTGATCTCCGGCTCGCCGCTCTCGGGGATGAGGTCCTTGAGCACGATCTCGGCCAGGGTCATGTCGACCCCCTGCTTGTTGAGGTTGGCGAAGGCCGTCACCCGGATGAGGGCGCCCTCGAGCTCGCGGATGTTGGTGTGGATCTTGCTCGCGATGAACTCGAGCACGTCCGAGGGCGCCGTGAGGCGATCCATCGCCGCCTTCTTGCGCAGGATCGCGATGCGGGTCTCGAGGTCGGGCGGCTGTACGTCGGTGATCAGGCCCCACTCGAACCGGTTGCGCAACCGGTCCTCGAGAGCCTCGAGCCGCTTGGGCGGGCGGTCGGAGGTGAGCACGATCTGCTTGCTGGCGTTGTGGAGCGTGTTGAAGGTGTGGAAGAACTCCTCCTGCGTCTGCTCCTTGCCCTCCAGGAACTGGATGTCGTCGATGAGCAGCACGTCGACGTCTCGGTACTTGCGCTTGAAGCGGTCTGACCGGTCGTCGCGGATGGAGTTGATGAACTCGTTGGTGAACTCCTCCGAGCTCACGTAGCGGACCTTCGAGCCGGCGTAGATGGTGCGGACGTAGTGGCCGATGGCGTGCAGCAGGTGGGTCTTTCCGAGGCCGGACTCCCCGTAGACGAGCAGCGGGTTGTAGCTGCGGCCGGGCGCCTCCGAGACCGCGACGGCGGCGGCGTGCGGGAAGCGGTTGGACGACCCGATGACGAAGGTCTCGAAGGTGTACTTCGGGTTGAGTCTCGACTCCCCGGGGTGCGCGGCCGGCGGCTGGATAGGGACGCCGTCGTCGGAGGTCGGTACGGCGGGATCGACTTGTTGCTTTGTCGACATGTCGCCGAATCGATCCTGGGACTGATCCCGAGCCTCGGTCGGCTGGGCCTCCTGCGCCGCCGTGTCGGCGTACTCGCCGGACTCCTCGAGGTGGGTCAGGGTGGAGTCGACGGTGACGGCGAGCTGGATGTCCTGGTCGAAGCGGTAGCTCAGCGCTGTCTCGAGGTCGTTGCGCAGCCGACCCTCGAGCCGCTTGCGGGTGAAGTCGTCAGGGACCGCGACGAGTGCGGTGGTGCCGTGCATCGTTACGGCCTTGCTGGACCGCAGCCATGCCCGCTGGTGGGTGGCGAGCTCGGAGATGACCGCGCGCCACTCGAGGGCCAGCCGGTCCTCGGCCGGTTGTCCGGCAGGTGCGTCGGAGGCCGAGGGCGCCGCCGGGGTGGTCGGAGGGACAGAACCGCTCTGGTCCCCGCTGTCGTGCGTGCCGGTCACTGCTTACCTCTCGCCCTGCCCGTCGCCCGGTCCTCGGTGCGAGGTGGGCTCGCAGCCGGGGTTCCGGTGGTACGTCGTACCTCCACAAGTTTGTCCACAGGCTGTGGACTGTGCCGCACCCCCCATCGGATCGGCACTTCCGAGACCGGCCGGACTTCGCCGATCGCACCGTTTCCGCAGTTCAGAGCGGATTTTCTGGACTGGACTGGAGGCCTGTCGGCCAAGTGGTGATCGGGTGGCGCCCGAACCGGAGGGGAATCCCGGATTGGTCGAACCTAGCCAACGCGGGTCGCTCGGATCAACCCGCTATCCACAGGTCGTGACCCCGTCCCGGGACCGGCGCGCACCGGTCGGGGCGGGACCGGTCGGCGGGAGCTCGTCGGGCGGTCGCGTCGGTTTGACCCCGTCTTCGCTCCGCGCGTACCGTTGGCCGGTCATTCGGTGTCGACCGCTGCCGCATGTCCATGGGGAAATCTACCGTTGCGACGGGGGTTCTGCGTGGCTGCGCGGTGGTGGCCGACCGGTTGCGCTCAAGATACGGCGCGCCGCCCGGGTGGCCCTTCCCGACACACCTTTGGAGAGGTCAGACGTGAGCAAGCGGACGTACCAGCCCAACAACCGCCGTCGTCACAAGACGCACGGCTTCCGCCTTCGGATGCGCACCCGTGCGGGTCGCGCCATCCTGGCGAACCGCCGCCGGAAGGGCCGCAAGAGCCTGGCGGTCTGAGCCGCCGGCCGCATGCGCTGCCCACGGCTGCGCAGGGGCTGAACGTGCTCCCCGCGACCCATCGCATGGTCGACGCCGCGTCCTTCCGGGCCACCACCCGGCGGGGCCGGCGAGCTGGCTCCGCGACACTGGTGACCCATCTGCTCGCCGACCCCGCTGTCGGCGGGCTTGTCGGCGTTGCCGGGCCGCTAGCGGGCTTCGTGGTGAGCAACGCGGTCGGCAACGCGGTCGTCCGCAATCGCGTCAAGCGACGTCTGCGCCACCTGGTGGCCGAGCGGATCGACGCCCTGCCGGCCTCCTCGAGGCTGGTCGTGCGGGCGAACCCGGTCGCGGCCACGGCGTCGTACCGGGAACTCGGGAGCGATCTCGACCGTTGCCTCAAGCGCGTCCTCGGCCCCGACGATCAGGGAGCGCGTTCCACGTGAAACAGGTGCTCATCGCGCTGCTGCGCGTGTATCGCTTCGCGATCAGCCCGATGTTCGGCCAGACCTGTCGCTACTACCCGTCCTGCTCGGCGTACGCCATCGAGGCGCTGCAGGTGCACGGGGCGGTGCGAGGAAGCTGGCTGGCAGTCAAGCGCGTGGCACGCTGCCATCCGTGGACCCCGGGCGGAGTCGACCACGTCCCGCCCCGTAAGCCTGAGCGGACGTCCCCGCGACGTCCCTCCCAGAGCGGCACCAGCCGCGCGAATCAACCTAGGAGCCTTTAGTGGGCGCAATCGGCGACATCGGCCACTTCATCATGGTGCCGCTGTACTACATCGTGTCCGCGGTCCTCGTGTCGTGGCACTGGCTGTTCAGCCTGGTCATGGATCCTTCGGGCGGTCTGTCCTGGATCCTGTCGATCATCGGCCTCACGGTCACGATCCGCGCGGCGCTGATCCCGCTGTTCGTCAAGCAGATCAAGTCCAGCCGGAACATGCAGCTGCTGCAGCCGAAGATGAAGGAGCTGCAGAAGAAGTACGGCCACGATCGGCAGCGCCTCGCCGAGGAGTCGATGAAGCTGTACAAGGAGACGGGCACCAACCCGTTCGCCTCCTGCCTGCCGCTCCTCCTCCAGATGCCGGTCTTCTTCGCGCTGTTCCGCTTGGTCGACCACGCCGCCAAGCAGGGCACCGGCAACGGCTTCCTGACCGACACGCTGGCCCGGCAGTTCCAGAACTCGGAGATCTTCGGCCGAATTCCGATCACCGAGTCCTTCTGGCAGGCGCGCACCTGGGGCGACACCCCCAACGGCCTGGTCATGGTCGTCGCGCTGGTCCTCTTCGTCTGCATGATCGCAACGACGTTCACCACGCAGCGTCAGCTGATGACCAAGAACATGCCGGAGTCGGCGATGTCCGGCCCGTACGCCCAGCAGCAGAAGATGCTGCTCTACGTCCTCCCCTTCGTCTTCGCCGTCACCGGTGTCGCGTTCCCGATCGGTGTGGTCATGTACTGGACCACGTCGAACCTGTGGACGATGGGTCAGCAGTTCTACGTCATCCGCAACAACCCCGCGCCCGGTACGCCGGCCTTCAAGGCCAAGCAGGAGCGCGACCGTGCAAAGGCCTCGCGTCACGGTGAGACCGCCGTCGTGGATGCCGACGCGCCCGAGGCCGTGGCGACCGACGAGCCCGGCAGCGACCACCGACCCGCGCAGCGCCAGCAGCCCAAGCGGCAGTCGCGTGCGCAGCGCAAGACCACTCCGGGCAGCACCACGAGCCCGACCCAGAACAAGAGCAAGGGAGACGCCAAGTGAGCACCGAGATCGAGACGCCGGAGGCCGGCACCCCGGAGGTGTCCGCGGGCTCGCACGTGGAGGCGCTGGAGCGTGAAGGCGACATCGCGGCCGACTACCTCGAGGAGCTCCTCGACATCGCCGACCTCGACGGTGACCTGGACATGGACGTCGAGGCGGACCGGGCGTCGGTCTCGATCGTGGGCGCCGATCTCTCCCAGCTGGTCGGCCATGACGGGAAGGTCCTCGAGGCGCTGCAGGAGCTGACCCGGCTCGCGGTCTACCGCGAGACCGGTGAGCGCTCGCGGCTGATGCTCGACATCTCCGGCTTCCGCGCCGACAAGCGTGCTCGCCTGACGAAGCTCGGCACCGAGACGGCGGCACAGGTCTCGGACACGGGCGAGGCGGTGTCGCTGGAGGCGATGTCTCCCTTCGAGCGGAAGATCGTGCACGATGCGGTCGCCGCGGCCGGCCTGAGGTCGGAGTCGGAGGGCGTCGAGCCGCGGCGCTACGTCGTGGTGCTCCCGGCCGACTGATCTCGAAGCGCCGACGTTTCACGTGAAACACGACCACGACACGGCGGTGGGGATGCCCGAGCGGCACCCCGCCGCCGTGCGGCATTTTCCGGCCGACCGGCTCGAGCTCGCCGATCGGTACGCCGATCTGCTCTGCACCGACGGTGTGGTGCGGGGACTGATCGGCCCTCGGGAGGCGCCCCGCATCTGGGAGCGTCACATCCTCAACTCGGCGCTGATGGCACCCGCGCTTCCGAGACGCTGCACGTTCGCCGATATCGGCAGCGGAGCTGGCCTGCCCGGTCTGGTCCTGGCCATCGCGCGTCCCGACGTCGCGGTGACGCTGGTGGAACCGCTGCTGCGGCGTACGACGTTCTTGGAGGAGGCCGTCGCCGCGCTCGGGCTCGACAACGTCCGGGTGGTCCGCGGCCGGGCCGATGCCCTGCACGGTGAGCAACGGTTCGACGTGGTCACCGCGCGCGCCGTGGCGGCGCTGGACCGGCTCCTGGAGTGGTGTCTGCCCCTGGTCAAGCCTTCCGGCCAACTGGCGGTCCTGAAGGGCGAGAGTGCCGCCGACGAGATCGAGGTGGCGCGGCCGACGCTGGTGCGCTGGGCCTGTGCCGATCCACAGCTGCTGGAGTACGCCGACGAGGACGACTCGGTGACTCCCGCACGGATAGTCAGGGTTACCGCGGCGGATCCGGCCCGGGTAATGTGGCCGCCCTCCGGTGGACGTGCACCGGTCCGGAGCGGCCGTGAACGTGGTGGTCAGCGAGCTACCCAGCGTGGGAAGTCGAGGAGGAAGCAGTGATCGATTCGTCGGGCGGCCCGGGGTTTTCCACCGGTCCGGAGGGACCCGCTGAGCGTAGCCATCCACAGGAGGGACCGGGTTTTCCACAGATGAGTGACGCAGACGAACCGACGCCTCCAGGCGACGTTTCACGTGAAACAACCTTCGAGCCAGCGCCCGACGCGGCCGCCGCCGACTCCCCGCGCATCCGCACGGCGGCCGAGATCGCTGCCATGCACGGCGACTTCGACGACGCGCTGACCCCGCTCGCCAGGGCGGCTCAGCAGTCCGTCATGGTCCGCCAGGGCATCCCGTCGCAGCAGCTGACCCGGCCCCACGAGACTCGCGTCTTCGTCGTCGCGAACCAGAAGGGCGGCGTCGGCAAGACCACCTCCACGGTCAACCTGGCGGCCGCGCTCACGCGTCTCGGACAGCGCGTCCTCGTCATCGATCTGGACCCGCAGGGCAATGCGTCGACAGCGCTGAACATCGAGCACAACCGCGGGGTCGCGTCGACGTACGACGCCCTCGTGGACGGCACGCCGCTGTCGGAGATCGCCCAGCCGTGCCCCGATGTCGCCGGCATGTTCGTCGTACCGGCGACCATCGACCTGGCCGGCGCGGAGATCGAGCTCGTCAGCGTCGTCGCCCGCGAGGGTCGCCTGAAGAAGGCCATCTTCGGTGACCCGCGGGTGGGCAACGCGGAGAAGGCGGGGGAGGACCGCTTCGACTACGTCCTGATCGACTGCCCGCCGTCGCTCGGACTGCTCACGCTCAACGCGCTGGTCGCTGCCGCGGAGATGCTGATCCCGATCCAGGCGGAGTACTACGCGCTCGAGGGCCTCGGCCAGCTCCTCAACACGGTGGAGATGGTCAAGGCCCACCTCAACCCCGAGCTGGACGTCTCGACCATCCTGCTCACCATGTACGACGCTCGCACGCGCCTCGCCGCGGGCGTGGCGGCGGACGTGCGTGAGCACTTCGGCGACCAGGTACTGCGTACGGCGATCCCGCGCTCGGTGCGGGTCTCGGAGGCGCCGTCGTACGGCCAGACGGTGATCACCTACGATCCAGCATCACCCGGCGCACTCAGCTATCTGGAGGCGGCACGGGAGATGACCGAGCGCGCGACGACGGAGAAGGCATGACCAGCAACGCACCTCGCAGGGGTCTGGGCCGCGGTCTGGGGTCGCTGATCCCGAGCGCGCCGACCGCCCCGGCCGACCAGCCCGATGTCAACTCGCCGGCCCGGGATTCGGACATTGCCGCAGGAGCGCCTTCCGGCGCATCGGTGGACCCTGGGTCCACCGCACCCGCGAGGGGCGCTCAGATCGAGGATTCGGGTCTGACGGCGGTCGATGGGGCCTACTTCGCCGAGCTGCCCGTCGACCAGGTTCGGCCCAACGCGGTGAACCCGCGGACGGTGTTCGACGAGGATGCGATGGCCGAGCTGGTCCACTCGGTGAAGGAGATCGGGCTCCTCCAGCCCGTCGTCGTACGCCGGACCGGCCCGTCGTCGTACGAGCTGGTGATGGGCGAGCGCCGTTGGCGCGCGACCCAGCAGGCCGGGCTGGAGACGATCCCCGCGATCGTCCGCGAGACCGACGACACCGACATGCTGCGCGACGCGCTGCTGGAGAACCTCCACCGCAGCGAGCTGAACCCGCTGGAGGAGGCCGCGGCTTACAACCAGCTGCTCGAGGACTTCGCCTGCACCCACGACGAGCTGGCCCAGCGCATCGGCCGGTCCCGTCCCCAGATCAGCAACACCCTGCGGCTGCTCAGGCTGACTCCGGCCGTCCAACGCCGGGTCGCCGCCGGCGTGCTATCGGCCGGTCACGCGCGAGCGCTGCTCGGCGTGGCCGACGCGGACGCCCAGGACCGGCTGGCCCAGCGGGTCGTCGCCGAGGGCATCAGCGTGCGTGGCCTGGAGGAGCTGGTCGCGACGTCGTCGGACAGCGAGGACAAGCCGCAGCGCTCCCGCCGCCCCAAGCCGCAGGCCCCCGGGCTCTCGGAGCTGTCCGACCGTCTCGCCGATCGGCTGGAGACGCGCGTGAAGGTCGACCTCGGCCGCGCCAAGGGCAAGGTCACCATCGAGTTCGCCAACGCCGGCGACCTCCAGCGGATCGTCGACCTGATCGACCCCCGCAACCGCACCGACCGCGTGATCTGAGCCCCTCGTCGGGGATTCGGGCACGGGCTTCCCGGCCCGGACGCGGATAGTCCCTGACGAAAAGCACCGAAATCCGGCCGGAAGTGGTGCTTTTCGTCAGGGACTACGCATTATGTCGCGCTGCCAGGCAGGTAACGGACGAAGTCGAATGTCGACAAAGCGACTTGTCGATGTATCGCCAGATCGATGTGGCTACTTCTGAGCGTCGTGCTCGGCCTTCTTGGCGGCGCGGGCGGCGAGCTCGTCGGCGTCCATCTTCTCGGCGACCTCGGGCGTGGGGGCGCCGCCGCCGAAGCGGGCGGGGGTCCACCAGGAGCCGGGCGCCTTCTCGCCGTCGGGGTAGTCGGCTATGACCTCGTCGAGCATCGTGCGCATCCGCTCCCGGAGGAGGGCCGTCTCGGCGGCGACGTCCTCGCCGGTGACGGCGATGGGCTCACCGACCTTCACCGTGATGGTGCGAGCCGTGCGTGAGAAGTCCTTCGGGTGGTCCTTGGTCATCAGCCGCTGCGCGCCCCAGACGATCACCGGGATCAGAGGTACGCCCGCCTCGGCGGCGATGCGCACCGCGCCGGTCTTGAGCTCCTTGATCTCGAAGGAGCGGGAGATGGTGGCCTCCGGGTAGATGCCGACGATCTCACCGGACTCGAGGTAGTCCTTCGCGTCGGAGAGCGCCTGCTCGCCGGCGCTGCGGTCGACACGGATGTGGTGGAAGCTGCGCAGGAGGTGCCCGACGCCGACCTGGTCCATCATCTCCTTCTTGATCATGAACCGCACCAGCCGCTTCTGCGGCTCGGCACCCGCGCCGGCGAAGATGAAGTCGATGTAGCCGGTGTGGTTGATCGCGAGCAGGGCGCCGCCCTTGCGGGGGACGTTCTCCGATCCGCTGACCACCACCCGCTGGCGCATCAGGCGGAACAGGACCTTGGCGGTGACGATGACCGGGGGATAGGTGATGTCGAGCACCGCTCGACTGTGACAGGACGTCTCGCAAATGGCGAGACCCCCGTCGGCAGATTCCACACCGACCCTTGTTCGCGGGGAACAAAAACCGGCACCGCTCGGCGCCGGTCAGCGACGAGTCGCGAGGAAGTCGGCGATCCGCCCGATGGCCTCCTCGAGGACCTCCACGTCGGGGAGGGTCACCAGGCGGAAGTGGTCGGGTGCGAACCAGTTGAACCCGGTGCCGTGGGTGACCAGGATCTTCTTGGCCCGCAGCAGGTCGATGACGAAGTCCTCGTCGTTCTCGATCCGGTACACCTCGGGATCGAGCCGCGGGAAGCAGTAGAGCGCACCGCGCGGCTTGACCGAGCTGACGCCTGGGATCTCGTTGAGGAGACGGTCGGCCAGCATCGACTGCTCGTAGAAGCGGCCGCCGGGCACGATCAGCTCGTTGATCGACTGGTAGCCGCCCAGCGCGGTCTGGATGGCGTGCTGCGCAGGCACGTTGCTGCACATGCGCATGTTCGAGATGAGCGTGAGTCCCTCGAGGAAGTCGGTGGCGAGCTCCTTCGGACCGGAGATCATCACCCACCCGGCGCGGTAGCCGCAGACTCGGTAGGCCTTCGACAGACCGGAGAACGTCAGGCACAGGACGTCGTCGCCGGCAGTTGCGGCAGCGTGGTGGTGGACGGCGTCGTCGAAGATGATCTTCTCGTAGATCTCGTCGGCCATCACGACGAGGTCGTGGCGCCGGGCGATGTCCACCAGCGTCGCGACCATCTCCTTGCTGTAGACCGCACCCGTGGGGTTGTTCGGGTTGATGATCACCAGCGCATGGGTGTTCTCGTTGATCTTCGACTCGATGTCGGCGAGGTCCGGCATCCAGCCGTCCTCCTCGTCGCAGCGGTAGTGCACGGGAGTGCCGCCGGATAGCGAGACCGCCCCGGTCCACAGCGGGTAGTCGGGCGCCGGCACGAGGATCTCGTTGCCGTCGTCGACGAAGGTCTGCAGCACCATCGAGATCAGCTCGGAGACCCCGTTGCCGATGAACACGTCCTCGACCTCGGTGTCGACGAGGCCGCGGGACTGGTAGTACTGCGCGACCGCGGTGCGCGCTGAGTAGATGCCGCGCGAGTCGGAGTAGCCCTGGGCGTAGGGGAGGTTGTGCATCATGTCGGCGAGGATCGCCTCGGGCGCCTCGAAGCCGAACGGCGCGGTGTTGCCGATGTTCAGCTTGAGGATCTTGTGACCCTCCGCCTCGAGACGCTGCGCCTCCTCGAGGATCGGCCCGCGTACGTCGTACCGGACGTTGCGAAGCTTGCTGCTCTGCCGGATTTTTCGCACGAGGCATTCTCGCATCCGCCTGCGCGACTTACGATCGAGTAACCGTCCGGCACCGGAGGTGACGCCACCATGGCCCGCACCACCGTCCCCCTGACCCGGGACCTGCTCGACCAGATCGAGGCGCCCTGCCGGTCCTGCGTGTTCTGGGAGCTCGACCCCGTACGCCGGCAGCGGCTCGACCGCGAGGGCGCCGCCCACGAGAAGGACGCCTGGGTCTCCGAGGTCCTGCGCGAGTGGGGCTCCTGCGGGCGGGTCCTGATGATCGACGGGGCGCCCCGCGGCTACATCATCTACGCCCCGCCCGCCTACGTCCCTGGCGTGGCCGCGTTCCCGACGGCCCCCGTGTCGCCCGATGCCGTGGTGCTCACGACCGCCTGGGTCGACCCGTCGTACGACGGCGTGGGCCTGGGTCGCCTGCTGGTCCAGGGCATGGCGCGCGACCTGGTGTCGCGCTCCGACGAGGGGGTGAGGGCGGTCGAGGCGTTCGCGCGGACCGGCCGGGACCGTGGCCGGACCAGCTGCGCGCTGCCGGCGGACTTCCTGGCGCGCGTCGGCTTCAAGACCCACCGAGCCCACCCGACCTCGCCGCGTATGCGCATGGACCTCCGCGCGGCCATCACCTGGCGCGACGAGCTCGGTGCGGCGTGGGAGAAGCTGCGCGGCGTCGTACGTCCCGCTCCGGCGAAGACGCCGACGCCTGCCCACCGCGAGCGGTGAGGATCAGCTGACGAAGAAGACGTCCGAGGCGGGCCGGATCCGGGGAGCAAGACGAGGCCCCGCCCACCGGATCGGTGAGCGGGGCCCTCGTCAGAGCGCGGAGCGCGTCAGGCGATGAACTCCTCGAGCTCCTTGAGGATGGCCGCCTTGGGGCGGGCGCCCACGATGGTCTTCACGACCTCGCCGCCGGAGTAGACGTTGATCGTCGGGATGCCGGTGACGCGGTAGGAGGCCGGGGTGACCGGGTTCTCGTCGACGTTCATCTTGAAGAACGTCACCTTGTCGCCGTGCTGGCCGGCGATCTCGTCCAGGATCGGGGAGACCTGGCGGCAGGGACCGCACCACTCCGCCCAGAAGTCCACGAGGACGGGCTTCTCGGACTTGAGGACCTGTGCGTCGAACTCCGCGTCGGTGACAGCGGACATGTTGTCGGCCACGATGGGCAACCTTTCGGATTGGGTGAACGAGACGTCTGTTGGTTGAACCTACGCGAGGACCGGGACATTCCCGAGCCGGTCGGGGTACGGCGAGCAGGGATCAGGCGGTGGCGGCGGCCGTGGCCACCGAATGGCTGAGCTCGCCCAGGAAGCGCTCGGCGTCGATCGCTGCCGCGCAGCCGCTGCCGGCTGCGGTGATGGCCTGGCGGTAGCGGTGGTCGACCAGGTCGCCGCAGGCGAAGACGCCCTTGAGGTTGGTGGCGGTCGAGTCGTCGGCGACCAGGACGTAGCCGTCGTCGTCGAGGTCGACCTGGCCGACCAGGAGCTCGGAGCGGGGCTCGTGGCCGATCGCGATGAACAGCCCGGTGGCGGGGATCTCCCGGGTCTCGCCGGTGACGGTGTCCTTGAGGGTCAGGCCCTCCAGGGAGTCCTCGCCGTTGATGGTCTCGACCACGGAGTTCCACTCGATCTCGACCTTCGGGTCGGCGAACGCGCGCTCCTGCATGATCTTCGAGGCGCGCAGCTCGTCGCGCCGGACGATCAGCGAGACCTTGGTGCCGAAGCGCGACAGGAACGTCGCCTCCTCGACGGCGGAGTCGCCGCCTCCGACCACGGCGATGTGCTGCTCGCGGAAGAAGAAGCCGTCGCAGGTGGCGCAGTAGGAGACACCGCGGCCCGACAGCCTCTCCTCGTTGGGGAGCTCGAGCTTCTTGTAGCCCGAGCCGGTCGCGAGGATCACGGCCTTGGCGGTGAACGTGCCGTCGGCGGTCTTGACCGTCTTGACGTCGCCGGCCAGGTCGACCTCGACGACGTCGTCGGCGACCATCTCGGCGCCGAAGCGCTCGGCCTGCGCGCGCATCTCGTCCATGAGAGCGGGGCCCTGGATGCCGTCGCGGAAGCCGGGGAAGTTCTCCACCTCGGTGGTGTTCATCAGGGCGCCGCCGGCGGTCACCGAGCCCTCGAAGACGAGCGGCTTGAGCTCGGCGCGAGCGGCGTAGATGGCGGCGGTGTATCCCGCCGGGCCCGAGCCGATCACGATCACGTCGCGGGTCTCGTGCTGGTCGCTCATCGGGTCCTCCGTGTCAGGCGCACCGGAGCGGCCTCCGGCGTCGGGTCATGGCAACAACGACGATCGTAGGCGCGATCATTCCCACCCGCCGAGGCGGTACGATGCGTGGCGGCTCAGCGCGGGAGCGTGACCGACCGCAGCACGTGACCCGTGCCGCACCGAAGCACCTCGGCCAGCTGCGCGGAGCCGACCGGTGGGCGGAAGGCGACCACGGCCGGTGCGCCGTCGTACCGGACGGGGACGAGGCGGCCGGCACCGAAGCCGCCGTCGCAGGACGACGCGGGGCTCTTGTTCTGCCGCTGGTAGCGCAACGCAGTGGTGCGGGTCGCCGCGCGCAGGGCGAGCAGCTGCGCGCGCAGATCGCCGCGGTGGAGGTCCCGGGTGCCTCCGCGGGCCAGGATGCCGTCCAGCGCGGAGGCGCCGGGGCGCTTCTGGGGGCTCAGGCCCTTGGCCGGGGCCAGTCTCCCGACCGCGTCGTGGCTCGGTGCCCGGACGCGCGACGGAGCCGCCACCGTCGGCGTGGACCGGTCGGCGGCGCCGTCGGTGGCCGCGGAGATCCTGGTGTCGTCGGGCTGCTGGTGGAGCAGGGGTACGCCGATGCCGGCCACCACCACGGCCGCGGCCGCGACGAAGAGCGCCGCGACGACGCGCCGGCGACGGGCGGACAGATGGGTGACCGGCGCCGTCGGGGCGTAGTCGACGACGCGTGCACCGGTCTCCTCGGAGCGCTCGCGGACCAGGTCGTCCAGGGCGGCGTCCAGGCGCGCGCCGACCTCCCTCGGCATCGGTTCGGCGTCGCCGGTCGAGCCGAGCAGGCGGCGTACCGCTGCTTCGCGCTCGGGGCGGAGCGGGGGACCGGAGTCGTCGGAGGTGGTCACGGTGCTTCCTGTACGTCGGGACGGGGTGCGGGTCAGTCGGCGGGCGCGGGCTCGGCGGGGGGTGCCCGCGGTGTCTCCGATCGGACGGTCCGCGGCGCCGGTGGGTTCCCCGAGGGCGCGGTGACCTCGGTCTCGTCCTCGTCGAGGAGGCCGCGGAGCAGGACGGCCAGGCGCGCGCGGGCGCGCGAGCAGCGGCTCTTCACCGTGCCGACGGCGCAGTCGAGCATGACGGCCACCTCGGCGACCGGGTAGCCCTCCATGTCCACCAGGACGACGGCCGCCCGCTGCTCGTCGGGCAGGCGGAGCAGCGCCGCCTGCACGAGATCACGCCGCTCGCGGCGTACCTGGAGGTCGGCGGGATCGCTCGCCTCGCCCGGACGGACCCGGTCGCCGCCCCCGAGGCGGTCGAGGCGGTCGGTGTCGTCGGGCAACGGGTCGGTACGACGTACCGACCGCCGTCGGAGCAGGTCCAGGCAGGCGTTGACGACGACCCGGTGCAGCCAGGTGGTGACGCGGGCGTCGCCGCGGAAGGAGTCAGCCCTTCGGAACGCGGCGATCATCCCCTCCTGGAGGCCGTCGGCGGCCAGCTCGGGATCACCGGTGGTGCGCAGCGCGACCGCCCAGAGCCGCTCGCGGTGGCGGGCGAAGAGTGTCGCGAACGCCTCTCGGTCGCCGTCGACGTGCGCGGCCAGCAGGTCCTCGTCGGCGGTCTCGTCAGTGGCCATGCACGACCACCTCGGAGATCTCGCCGCGGAACCCGCCCGGGACCGGTGGCAGCCGGGTGAGCCAGAGCAGGACATAGCGGCCGGTCGTGTGGCCGTGGTCGGTCGCGTCGCCGGTCGGCGTGAGGGTCAGCCGGGTGGAGGCGGCCGTGCCGTGCGCGAGCGGAGCACCTGCGGGTGCGGACACGGGCCGGCTGTCGCTGACGTACATCGAGACCGACGTCGGAGCGCCGACGAAGCGGATGTCCACGTCGGTCACGGTGTGGACGTCGCGCAGGTCGAGGACCAGCCCGACGCCCTTCTTGAGGCCGCCGGGGCCGAACTGCTGCAGGTAGGTCATGGTCGGCCAGTACGTCGACGGGTCGCCATCCACCGCCCGGGGGGCCTCGATGCCGTTCTCGTCGCCACCGCCGAGCGGGTCGAACGAGGTCGCGCGCACCCCCCGGATCGGGACCGCGGGAACGCTGCTGGGCGAGCTCGACGGGCTGCTGGAGCTGTCCGGCTTGCTACCGAGCGGGGTGCGTCCGCGCCCGAGGTTGAACGCGATCGCGACCGCGAAGAGCAGCAGCAGCGCGACCAGGACGCCCAGGCCGAGCCGCAGCCAGCTGCGACCGGGCACCTGGTCCTCGTCGGGCCGGTCGCGCTCGCGCTGCATCTCGGCATCGTGGTCCCAGGGCCAGAAGCCGGTGATCTCGCCGGTCGCGACCCGGCCGTCGAGAGGGTGGTCCAGCGGCTGCTCGGAGGGGGCCCGGACCGTCGTCGGCGGCGCCGGTACGTCGGTGCGGGGCCGCCGCAGCGGCTGACCCTCCGGCGGGTCCGGCGCGAACAAGGGCCGCTCGGGCGGGTCCTCGAACGGTGGTGGCGGCGGTGGGGGCGTGCTCCGCGCGCGCAGCCACTCGACGTCCTCCCCGTCGCCGAACACCGGCATGCCGGGCTCCGTCGGCAGGTCCGTCACCAGCGGGATCGAGTCGGCGGGGTCGGCACCCGGCTCGGGCAGGTCGGTCTCCTCGGTGACCGGCTCGGGCTCGGGCTCCACCTCGGGGACGGGGTCGGGATCCACGTCGCGCACCACCGGGTCGGAGACCGCGGGCAGGTCGACCGGGCGGACCTGGTTGATGGGGAGGACCGTCGCGGCCAGCGCCTCGGGCATGCCGGACGGATCGCCGACGAACTCCACCAGCGCCTCGCTGACCGCCTGGGCGGTGGAGACGTCCAGCCGCGGCGAGCCACTGGTACGCCGGTGCAGCCAGTGCCGCCGCCGCGCCTGAGGATCCGTCTCCTCGGCGATCGCACGCCACAGCTCGTCGAGCTGTCCCGGTACGCCGGCCCGCACCTGTCGTGGAGACAGGATCTCGTCGTGCCGCCGGGGTGCTGACGTCACCAGCGACGTCGACGGCCCCGGCCAGGCGCCGGTGAGGGCGGCGTACAGGAGCCCGCCGAGGTCGCCCAGGTCGACCTCGAACCGGCCGCCTGGCAGGCCGTGCAGCGCGGCGTCGACGCAGAACCCGATCAGCCGGACGGCGCCGAACCGGTCGATGAGGACGTTCTCGGGATTGAGCCGGCCGTGGGCGACCCCGGCGGTGTGGGCGCGCTGGATCGCGCCGGCCACGTCTGCCACGAGCCAGGCGGCGCGGCGTGGTCCGATCGGGCCGTTGTTGGCGAGCAGCAGGTCGAGGGAGGTGCCGGTGCCCCACTCGTTGACGACGTAGCAGCGGCCGTCGCGGGTCTCGGCGTCCAGGACGCGCAGGATGCGGGGGTCGAGCACGGTGGCGGACGCGCGCGCGGCGTCGACCAGCCCGGGCGCGCGCGGGTCCTCCTCGGGGATGACGTGGAGGGCGACGTAGCGCTCGAGCACCCGGTCGTGGGCTCGCCAGAACCGCCCGCCGCCACTCTCGCTGAGCAGGTCGATCAAGCGATAGCGACCGGCGAGCACATCTCCTGGCCGGGTCGGCAGCGCCACGTCACTCATACTAGGTGGGCCGGACCTGAGTTCTCATCCGCCGTCAGCGCCGCGCGAGCCGCCGGCCGAGCATGTCCGCGACCGTGGTGACCTCGGTGAGCCGGAACGGTGCGGCCAGGGCGAGCAGCACCACCCCGAGGACGCCGAGGTCGACCATCATCCGGATCGCCGCGACCATCCAGCCGGTCGAGGAGCTGAGCTCCCACAGCGTGTCGCCGGTGACGACGTCCATCACCCAGGTGATACCGGTGGCGATCGCGGTCGCCAGCAGCAGGCGTACGACGTACCCGACCCACGGCCGGGTGTTGCGGGTGCCGAGCAGCCGGATCAGCACCGTCGTGGAGACGGCCGACCCGATGGCGTACGCGAGGGTGTAGGCGACGACGAGCATCGCCGAGGTGTCGTCGGCGTTGGCGACGCGGACGAGGTACACCGCCGCGACGATGTTGACCACCGAGATCACGCACTGCACGAAGAAGACCGTGCGGTTGCGCTCGACGGCGTAGAAGCCGCGCAGCGTCAGGTAGTGCACGGTGAAGAAGACGATCCCGACGCCGAACAGCGACAGCGTCGACTGGTAGCGGGAGTAGTCGGCCGAGGTCGCGCCGTGCCCCCACATCACCTGCGCCATCGGCAGCGCGATGATCGGCAGAACCGCGGCGAACGGTACGACGACGGCCAGCGCCGTGCGCATCGTGCTCGACAGCGTCCGGGCGAGCGCGCCGGTGTCGCCGGCCGCGGCCGAGCGCGAGAGCCGCGGCAGGATCGCGGTCGCGAGCGAGACGGTGATGATCGAGTGCGGGACCATCACGACGAGGAAGGCGTTGGAGTAGATGGTGATGCCCGTGCCGCTGTCGGCCGCGGCGGTGCCGCCCGAGGCCAGTCGGGTCACGACGACGTACGCGATCTGGTTGACGATCACGAACAGCACGGTCCACACGCCGAGCCGCATGGTGTGGGCCAGACCGGTGCCGCGGAAGTCGAAGCGTGGCCGGATCCGGACCCCGGCCGCCCGCAGGTAGGGCAGCAGGAGCAGGAACTGCGCCGCGATGCCGAGGGTCGACCCGATGCCGAGCACGATCTCCTGGCTGCTGCTGAAGCCCAGCTCCTGCTGCGCGGGGGTCGCCGCGCCGTAGTGGGCGAGGTAGGCGACCAGCACCGCCACCGAGATGACGTTGTTGGCGATGGGCGCCCACATCATCGGACCGAAGCGGCCACGGGCGTTGAGGATCTGCCCGACGAGCACGAACATGCCGTAGAAGAAGACCTGCGGCAGGCAGTAGCGCGCGAACGCGATCGCCGACTCGCGCTGACCGGCCATGTCGGGCATGGCGTACTTGTGCGAGAGCAGCAGCCGCATCACCAGCGGCGCCGCCGCGACGAGGACGACGGTCACCACCGTGAGGAAGCAGAACGCGAGGGTGACGATGCGGTCGACGTACGCCTTGCCGCCGTCGGGGTCGGTCTTCATGGTCCGCACCAGCTGGGGCACGAGGACGGCGTTGAAGACGCCACCGGCCAGCAGGATGTAGAGCATGTTCGGCACCGTGTTGGCCACGGTGAAGATGTCGGCGTGGACGCTGGCGCCGAGCGCGGCCGCGAGGAACGCCGAGCGCAGGAAGCCGCTGACGCGCGAGAAGGCCGTGCCGGCCGCCATGATCGCGCTGCTGGTCAGGATGCCGCCGGCCGAGTCCTGGTCGGCGGCGCTGCCGTCGGCGATGGTGCCCGCGGCCGGGTCGGCGGCGGTGGCCGGCGCCGTGGGCCGGGGGAGGGCGGGTGCGCCGGGGGTCGCGCGGTGGGCGCCGGTCATGCGGCCTCACCGCGGCCGGTCCGCAGCCGGCGTACGAGCCTGACCACGATCGCGACGAAGAGGATGGCGGCGCCGAGGCCGATGATCATCCAGATCACGAAGCCGACCGTGCCGGACCTGACCGGCACCGTCGCGGTGGCGCCGATGGGCTGGCCGTCCTTGTCGGTGAGCGTGAGTCGGATGTTGTGCACGCCAGGGCCGTTGGTGTGCGCGTCGAGCCGCACCGAGGCGCGCGAGTGTGCGGCGAGCGCGACCGGCGCGCTCTTGTGCACGTGCGCCCCCTCGGCGGTGGCCGCCACCGCCACCGTGACGGGTACGTCGAGGTTGTTGGTCACGCTGACCGCGAAGCTGCCCTCCGAGCTGGAGAGCGTCACGCCGGGAGGCGCGCTGATGCTCACCTTCGAGAGCTGGTCGGCCAGCGAGCTGCGCGAGCGCTCCAGCCGTCCGGCGGCGTCGGCGTCGCTGCCCAGGGAGTACGACGTCCCGGTCAGCGCCTCGGCGGTGACCCGGGACGCGAGCCGGTCGTTCGCGCTGTCCGGGTCGGTGTCGAGGGTCAGGATCGACTGCAGCAGCCGACCGGCCTTCACGAGGTGGAGCGCCGCGCGCTGCGTGCTCGGCGAGACCTGGTGCGCGCTGTGGGAGGCCGGGTAGCGGAGGGCCGCGCGGGCGACCTCGGTCCGCTGGTGGTGGAGCACCGCGTTGACCGAGGTCAGGTGCAGCCACGACTGGCTCAGGCCGGACCAGAACGACGTCGCGCCGGCCGCACCCATCTGCCCCGGGAGCTGGACGACGAGGGGCCGGTCGTCGCCGGACAGGACGCGGACCGCGGCCTCGCTGAGGATGCGCTGTCGCATCGAGACCGCGGAGTAGCGGTCGTCGGGGCCGGGTCCGCCCGAGGCGGCGCCGGTGGACGTGACCGCGACGGCGTGCCCGTCGACCGAGCCGACGCCTACGGAGTCGCCGACCATGCCGTCGCCCAGCAGCAGGATGCTGTGGTCGTCGGTCTTCGTGATCCCGTCGGGGTCGAGGTAGCCGTCGGGGCTGGCGACGGCCCGGCGGCCGTGCAGCCTCCAGTCGTCGAGCACGCTGCGCTGCGCGCGGGCCAGGGAGTAGAGGCGGCGGGTGAGGTCCGAGCCGGTGAGCTGGGTGTCGCCGTACGGCAGGGTGAGGAGCTGGCCGGTGCCGAGCGCGCGGTGGACCTCGTCGAGCCAGGAGCCGGCCGCGGAGGCGAGCGGTCCGGCGCTCGCGGTGCCGCTGGTGCCGCTGGCGAGCCCGGTGGCCGACGGCGACGTCGACGGCGACGGCGACGAGGACGAGCTCTGGCCGGGGGCGGGGACGAGGCGCAGCGGGTTGCCGAGCGACAGCTGGCGCACGGCGTCGGGCACGGCCGGGTCGACCAGCCAGGTCACCGGCAGCCCGCCGGCCGCCTGGCCCACCGCCAGCGGGCCGCCGAGCGACCCGCTCTCGCCGAGTGCCCGCAGCCATGCGCGCGCGCCGGCGATGCGACCGTCGCGGAGGTGGCGGACCGGCGCCCGCAGGGGTACGACGACGGCGGTGTCCACCGATGCCGGCCGCTGCCCGCGGCCGGTCGCGCCGTACCCGGCCGGGACGTAGGGCAGGAAGGTCAGGGCGCGGCCGTCGGCGACCAGGTCGCGTGGCGTCGTGCGGCTGTCACCCAGGGCCTGGACACCGAACCAGTAGACGCCCGGCTGTGGATCGAGGAGCTCGCGGCGGAGGACCTGCTGGGAGATCGTGAGGCTGAACGTCACCGACTGCTGGGGCGCGATGGAGGGGATCGACTGCATCGCCGAGGCGTCGACGAGCCGCTCGCCGACCGGGGTGTCCGGGTCGGTCCTCGCGCCGGTGGCGAGCGCGCTCGCGGACTGCATCGGTCCCGGGCACGCGCCGAGGCCCATGCAGTGCGTGGTGTTCAGGTAGGGGTAGACGGTGATGTGCCGCCACGTGACGTGGTCGGTGTTGGTGATCGTCCCGGTGACCTGCACCGGTCCCTGTCGCGGCAGGGTGCCCGGGGTGAGGTCGGTGATCTCGATGCGCAGCGGCGAGTCGTTGCCGCTGCCGGCGCGGTGCGGGCCCCCCCGGGGCTCGGCGGAGGCGGCACGGGCTGCTGGAGCGGCGTGGGCCGCGTGGGCGGCGGGCGCCGCGTCGGCGGCCGGCACTGCGGCGGTGGCGCTCAGCAGCAGGCCGCCGAGCAGAGCGGTGGCAGCACGCGATGCCCACCTGCCCTCAGCCACCCCATGAGAGTAGTGGGGCGCCCTCGCGATCGACCGCACGGCAGGCCGGACGGCGGCCCGGCGGGCATTGCCTGGTGTCGTGAACCGAAGATCGTGGAACGGTCGGCGCACGCGGTGCACGCATCCCGCGCACGCGAACCGTCCGAGCACTCCCGATTCACGACACCTAGACTTCTCGCCCGTGAACGACGCCGACCTCCCCGCCTCTGGCGAACCGCTGCGGCTGGTCGACGTGCAGGCCGCGGTCGCTGCCGAGCTCGACCGCATCGGCCCGGTGCTCAACGACCTGGGCCGGATCTTCGCCGACGCCGGCCACGAGCTGGCCCTGGTCGGCGGTCCGGTCCGTGACGCGATGCTCGGCCGGCGCTCCAACGACCTCGACCTGACCACCTCGGCCCTGCCCGAGGAGACCGAGCGGATCCTGCGCAAGTGGGGCGACGCGTGGTGGGACATGGGCCGCGACTTCGGCACGATCGGCTGTCGCAAGGGCGAGTGGGTCGTCGAGGTGACGACGTACCGCTCCGAGGCGTACGACGCCGACAGCCGCAAGCCCTCCGTCCGGTACGGCGACTCCCTGGCCGGTGACCTGGGTCGTCGGGACTTCACCGTCAACGCGATGGCGGTCCGGCTGCCGTCCCACGAGATCGTGGACCTCTTCGGCGGGGTGCTGGACCTCGCCAACCGGGTGCTGCGGACGCCGGGCACCCCGGAGGACTCCTTCTCCGACGACCCGCTGCGGATGATGCGGGCCGCCCGGTTCGCCGCCCAGCTCGGCTTCGACGTCGACCCCGACGTCGTGCGCGCGATGACCGAGATGGCCGACCGGATCGAGATCGTCTCGGCCGAGCGGGTGCGCGACGAGCTGGTGAAGCTGGTCTGTGCGCCGTACCCACGGCTCGGGCTGACCCTGCTGGTCGAGACCGGCCTGGCCGACCGGGTGCTGCCCGAGCTGCCGGCCCTGCGGCTCGAGCGCGACGAGCACCACAGCCACAAGGACGTCTACGAGCACACCCTCACCGTGCTCGAGCAGGCGATGGCGCAGGAGGACCGGCTCGGCGGCGAGCCGGACTTCGTCTCCCGCTTCGCCGCGCTCATGCACGACGTCGGCAAGCCGCGCACCCGCCGCTTCCAGGACGACGGCTCGGTGACCTTCCACCACCACGACGTGGTCGGCGCCAAGATCACCCGCAAGCGGATGCGCGCGCTGAAGTTCAGCAACGACCTCGTCGACCAGGTCGCGCGCCTGGTCGAGCTGCACCTGCGCTTCCACGGCTACGGCTCCGGCGAGTGGACCGACTCCGCCGTGCGCCGCTACGTCCGCGACGCGGGCGACGAGCTCGAGCGGCTGCACATCCTGACCCGCGCCGACTGCACGACCCGCAACCAGCGCAAGGCCGACCGCCTCCGCCGCACGTACGACGACCTCGAGGTCCGCATCGCGCGTCTGGCCGAGGAGGAGGAGCTCGCCTCCATCCGGCCCGACCTCGATGGTAACCAGATCATGAAGATCCTCGGGATCGGGCCCGGCCGCGAGGTCGGCGAGGCGTACTCCTTCCTGCTCGAGCTGCGTCTCGACAACGGACCGATGAGCCAGGAGGCGGCCACGGCCGCCCTCGAGGAGTGGTGGGCCGCCCGGTCGGTTTGAGGCCCGCCGGTCCGGGGCAGTGTCGGGTCGTGGCGCGCTGCGCCGTCCGACTCGGGGGAACAGGGGCCACCGTGGTGAAGGGCGGCCCCTGTTCCACACGGGCGTGTCCGCCAGCGGTCCCGGGGCAATAGGGTGACCGCCATGGCTGAGAGCTACGAGAAGCTGATCGAGGACTCGATCGAGATCGACGCGCCGCCCGCGAAGGTGTGGTCGCTCGTGAGCGACGTCCCGCGGATGGCCAAGTGGAGCCCGCAGGTCGTGCGCTCCACCGTCAAGGGCGGCGAGGTCCGCCTGGGCGCCACCTTCGCCAACCTGAACCGGCAGGGCTTCAAGCGGTGGCCGACCAAGGGCAAGGTGGTCCGGTTCAACCCGCCCAGCGACACCGAGACCGGTCAGTTCGCGTTCCGGATCAACGAGAACAAGACGGTGTGGGCCTTCGAGCTCGAGCCGACCGCCACCGGCACCAGGCTGACCGAGCGGCGCGAGACCCCCGAGGGCGTCTCCGGGCTGTCGATGATCCTGACCAAGCTCGTCCTGGGCGGCCAGGCGAAGTTCACCGACGAGCTGCGGGCCGGCATCCGGCAGACGCTCGAGCGCGTCAAGGCCGAGGCCGAGGCCTGATCGCGGTGGTGGCCGACGCCGACGCCGGCTACGCCGCGGCTTGGGCCGCCACCGTCCTGAGGGTGCTGCGCACGCCGTACCCGTGGATCTCGGGGCACGTCTCCACCGGGCCCGGCGACTGCGACGTGACGCCGGAGCGCCTGCACCCGGCGTTCCACGGCTCGGTCGACTGGCACTCCTCGGCGCACATGCAGTGGTCCGGCGTACGGCTGCTCGGCGAGGCGGGCGACCACCTCGAGGCCGAGACGCGCGACGGCCTGGTCGCCGAGCTCGACGGACGACTCACGCTGGCGAACGGCGAGGTCGAGGCGGCGTACCTCCGGGCGCGGCCGGGCTTCGAGCGCCCGTACGGCTGGGCCTGGGCCGCCATGCTGGCCGCGGCGGTGCGCGGCAGCGCCCTGCCCGAGGCCCGTCGCTGGCGCGAGGCCACCGCCCTCGTGGCCGACGCGGCCGCCACGAACCTCCTCGACTGGCTGCCGCGGCTGACCTATCCCGTCCGCCACGGCGTGCACTCGAACACCGCGTTCGCGCTGCTGCTCTGCCACGAGGCGTACGACGCCCTCGGCCGCCGCGACGTCGTCGAGCTGGTCGAGCGCCGCGCCCTCGAGTGGTACGCCGACGAGCGCGACCACCCCGTCGCCTGGGAGCCGTCCGGCGAGGACTTCCTCTCTCCCGCGCTCTGCACCGCCGCCCTGATGAGACGGGTCCTCGAGCCGGGCGCGTTCGGCGACTGGCTGGCGATGTACCTGCCGCGGCTGGGGCACGCCGGCGACCCGCTGCTCGTCGTACCCGCCGTCGGCGATCCGTCCGACGGCAAGGGCGCCCACCTGCTCGGTCTCGCGCTCAGCCGTGCGTGGCAGCTCCGCCTGCTCGCGCCGTACGTCGACGAGGCGGCGGCGCGGCGCATCGCGGGCGCCACCGCGGAGCAGGTCGCCTCGGTCGAGGGCCAGATCGTCGGCGGCGACATCATGGCGACGCACTGGCTCGTCTCGTTCGCGCTCCTGGCCGCAGACGCAGAACACCCCGGGTGACCAGGTCACCCGGGGCGGTCGCCGTGCTTCAGCCGGCGCTCAGCTCTGCGGAGGGGTGGGAGGTGCCGGCGGGGGCGGAGGCGTGCCACCCGTGCTCGGGAAGCCCGGCGCGGCGGCCTGAGCACTGCCGGAGGTGAAGGTCATGGCCGCTCCGACCGCGAGCGCGATGAGCGCCACCAGGCCGACGTAGAGACCCCAGCCCGGATCGGCGGAGATGCTGATGCGGGTGCTGCCGAAGCCGGCGGACGACGGGTCGACCGGTCAGGCGGTGACGGACCAGGTCGCGACGCCGAACAGGATCGTCAGGGCGCTCAGGCCGACGGTCACGAGGTCGGTCCTCTGCTGGTCGAGCGGAAGCACGCCGAGCAGTCCGACGACCGAGAACGCGATCACCAAGATGGCCAGGATCCAGATGACGGGGCCGATCTGGTGCCAGCCGTTCTGGTGTGCGCTCTCGGACATTCCGGCCATCGTGGCCGTTGCGTGGTACCACGGCAGGAAGCTGCTGATGAAGAGCAGCAGCGCTGCGCCGGGGACCACCAACCGGGGGACGGACGGTGTCGGGGGACTGACAGTGGACATGCGGGCTCCTGGTTCGTCTGCGCCGGTGTGACGCGAGCAACAATTCCAGTCACTCAACTTCCTGGTTCAGCGTGAGTCAAGCGTCATGCCGCTCGCGGTCGCCGAAAACACGACGAAGGGCCGGTCCTCTCTCCGGGGACCGGCCCTTCGCGGGTGGCGTTCTGGCGCCAGGAATCAGGCGCCCTCGATGAACTCCTCGAGCTGCGCGCGACCGAGGGTGTCCTCGATCTGCACCGGCGGGCTCTTCATGAGGTACGCCGACGCGGGCAGGATCGGGCCGCCGAGGCCGCGGTCCTTGGCGATCTTCGCCGCGCGGACCGCGTCGATGATGATGCCGGCGGAGTTCGGGGAGTCCCAGACCTCGAGCTTGTACTCGAGGTTCAGCGGGACGTCGCCGAAGGCGCGACCCTCGAGGCGCACGTAGGCCCACTTGCGGTCGTCGAGCCACGCGACGTAGTCGGACGGGCCGATGTGGACGTTCTTGCTGTCGACCAGGCCGGCCAGGGGACCGGTCAGGTTCGAGGTGACGGCCTGGGTCTTGGAGACCTTCTTCGACTCCAGGCGCTCGCGCTCGAGCATGTTCTTGAAGTCCATGTTGCCGCCGACGTTGAGCTGGTAGGTGCGGTCCAGCGTCACGCCGCGGTCCTCGAACAGCTTCGCCATCACGCGGTGGGTGATGGTGGCGCCGACCTGGGACTTGATGTCGTCGCCGACGATCGGGACGCCCGCGTCCTCGAACTTCTTGGCCCACTCGGGGTCGGAGGCGATGAAGACCGGGAGGGCGTTGACGAAGGCCACGCCGGCGTCGATGGCGCACTGGGCGTAGAACTTGTCGGCCTGCTCGGAGCCCACGGGGAGGTAGGAGACCAGGACGTCGACGTCGTTGTCCTTGAGGACCTTGACCACGTCCGCGGCCTCGGCGGAGGACTCGTCGATCGTCATCCGGTAGTACTTGCCCAGGCCGTCCAGGGTCGGACCGCGCTGGACCTCGACGCCGAGGGTCGGCACCTCGCAGATCTGGATGGTGTTGTTCTCGGAGGCGTTGATCGCCTCGGAGAGGTCCTTGCCGACCTTCTTGTCGTCCACGTCGAAGGCGGCGACGAACTCGACGTCCTTCACGTGGTACTCACCGAACTGGACGTGCATGAGCCCGGGAACCGTGCTCGCCGGGTCGGCGTCCCGGTAGTAGTGCACGCCCTGGATGAGAGACGTGGCGCAGTTGCCCACGCCGGCAATTGCTACGCGTACCGAACCCATTGGGTGTCCTTCCTAGTTTCCTGTTGCAGGTGCGAGGGAGCACCTCGCGGTCCGTGGTGGTGTCAGTCGTTGGTGACCGGGGCGGCGGACGGCCTCGTCGGGGACGTCTGCGACCCGGTCTGGTCGGTGGGGGTCCCGCGCTCGGCGTTGATGAGCTCGGAGAGCCACCGCACCTCGCGCTCGACCGATTCGACGCCGTGGCGCTGGAGCTCGGCGGCGTACCGGTCGACCTCCTTCTGGGTCATCGCAAGCTCGCGCTGGACCCGGTCCAGCCGCTCCTGCAGGCGGGAGCGACGCCCCTCCAGCACACGCAGCCGGATCTCCATGTCCGTGGAGGAGAAGAACCGGAAGCGGATGTCGAAGTTGTCGTCCTCCCACGCAGCGGGACCGACCTCGGACATGAGCCGTTCGAACTCGGCCCGGCCCGCGTCGGTGAGCTGGTAGGTGATGCGCTGGCGCCGCGAGGTGACGGCAGTGGCGCCGACCTCGGAGATCAGGCTCCCGCGCAGCATCTTCTTCAGCGCCGGGTACAGCGAGCCGTAGGACAGCAAGCGCCCCCAACCCAGCATCAGGTTCAGGCGCTTGCGCAGCTCGTAGCCGTGCATCGGACCCTCGTGCAGCAGTCCGAGGACCGCGAGCTCGATGGTGTCTCCGCGCCGTGCCATGCGATCTATCGTACCGATATATCCGCGGAACGTGAACTCCCGATGGATCAGGAGTGTCGTTCGCGTGCGTTCCGACCGGCCCGGACGGGCGCGTCGTACGGCGTCCGCGTCGGCGGGCCGTCGTACGGTGGAGGGGTCCGGCCGCGCCGACGATGAGACGCGGTTGGTGTTGCCTGCGTACCCTGATCGGCGTGTCTTCGCCCCAAGGAAACCGTCGGAAGCCGCGGTCGCACGCCGGCCGCGGATCCCGTTCGACTCGTCAGCGCGGCTGGAAGTCGCGCCTGAAGAGGCTGTCGCTGTGGGCGCTGATCGTCTTCCTGGTGGGGGCCCTGGTTGCGATCGGCGGATTCATCGTCGCCTACAAGAGCATCGACATCCCCGACCCGAACGCCGCGTACCTGACCCAGACGACCCACGTCTACTTCGCCAACGGCAAGTCCGAGATCGGTGACTTCGCGGTCCAGGACCGCGACGCCATCTCCTACGCCGACATGCCGCAGACGATGAAGGACGCGGTGGTCGCGGCGGAGAACCGCAGCTTCTGGACCGACCACGGCATCGATCCCCGGGGCATCCTGCGTGCGGCGTTCAGCGACGCGCAGGGCAACGCGACCCAGGGTGGCTCCACGATCACCCAGCAGTACGTCAAGCTCCTCTACCTGAGCCAGGAGCGCACCTGGAAGCGGAAGATCAAGGAAGCGATCCTCTCGCTGAAGATCCAGCAGCAGCTGAGCAAGCAGAAGATCCTCGAGGGCTACCTCAACACCGTCTACTTCGGCCGGGGCGCCTACGGCATCCAGGCCGCCGCCCACGCCTACTTCAACGTCGACGCCAAGCACCTCAACCTCCGTCAGTCCGCCGTGCTCGCCTCGCTGGTCAACGACCCCAACGGGCTCGACCCGTCGGGCGGCAAGGACGCGAGGGCAGCGCTGCTCGCGCGCTACAACTACGTGCTCTCGGGCATGGTCTCCATGGGCACCGCCGACCCGGGCAAGGCCGACAAGGCCGAGGGCCACCTGCCGAAGTTCCCCAAGCAGAAGGCCAGCGACCGGCTCGGCGACCAGCGCGGCTTCCTGCTGACGATGGTCAAGCAGCAGCTGCTCGACCTCGGCTTCAGCGAGCAGGAGATCGACGGCGGCGGCCTCAAGGTCACCACCACGTTCAACCGCAAGGACATGCGCGACGAGGAGCAGGGCGTGAAGGCGGTCCGGCCCCAGGGGTTCGGTCCCCGTCGCCTGCACGTCGCCGCCGCCACGGTCCAGCCCGGCACCGGTGCCGTGCGCGGCTTCTACGCCGGCCAGGACTACCTGTTGTCCCAGCTCAACTGGGCCGAGCTCGGCGGGCAGGCCGGCTCGACCTTCAAGCCGTTCGCGCTCGCGGCCGCCCTCAAGTCGGGCTGGTCGCTGAAGGACACCTTCGACGGCAACGCGCCGTACACCTATCCCGACGGCACCCAGGTCACCAACGAGCAGCACACGAGCTACGGCGCGCACGTCAGCCTGCTCACCGCGCTCGAGCAGTCGATCAACACCGCCTTCGCGAACATGACCGTCGTGACGCCGAACGGGCCGCAGCGGATCGTGAAGATGGCCAACGCGATGGGGGTCCCGCCGGCGAAGCCCGCGAACCCGGCGTACGGCTTCCCGGACCACACGCCCGGCCAGGAGGCCAACATGGGCGTGGCGCTCGGGTCGGAGACCGTCAGCCCGATCAACATGGCCAACGCCTACGCGACCATCGCGAACAAGGGTGTCGCGGCCGACCCCTACATCATCGAGAAGGTCGTCGACGCCAAGGGCGTGGTGCGCTACCACCACGAGGTCACCACGCACCGTGCCGTGGGCCCCAAGATCGCCGCCGACGTCAGCTACGCGATGCAGCAGGTGGTCCAGAAGGGCACCGGTACCGCCGCGCTGGCGCTCGGCCGCCCCGCCGCCGGCAAGACCGGTACGGCGACCAACGGCCTCAACCAGGTCTCGTCGGCTTGGTTCGCCGGCTTCACGCCACAGCTGTCGACCGCGGTGATGTACGTCCGCGGCCAGGGCAACGGAAGACTGGACGGCTGGCTGCCGTCGTACTTCGGCAGCGCCTATCCGGCCCACACCTGGCTGGCGATCATGCAGAAGGAGATGGCGGGCCTCCCGATCGAGAGCTTCCCGCCACCGGCCTGGGTCACCGGAACCCCGCCGGTCGCCGGTCACGCGCCGGTGGTCCCCAAGCCGACCAAGACGACGGCCCCGAAGCCCACGAAGACCACGTCGTCGGCGGCCGCGCAGCAGACGACGACGGCGGCCTCCTCGCCGTCGGCCACGGCGACCACCAGCGCGCCCCCGACGGACCCGTGCACGCAGGCACTTGCGCCGCCGAGCTGCCAGCCCTCCCCGGGAGCCGGCAACCAGGGTGGTGCGGGTGGCGGGGGCAACAACGGGGCGAACGGCAATCCGCCCGGCACACATCCCTGACGTGGCAGAGTCGCCGCCGATGGAAGAGCAGGTCCACCCCACCCTCGACGACGGGGTGGTGGGCGCCCTCAGCGGGGCGGTCGGCGGCCCGATGGGCCAGCACGCGCTGCCGCACCGCTGGTGGACGCCGACCCGCGTCCTGCTGCTGCTGACGGCCGTGGTGTTCAGCCTCGGCCTGGTCCAGAAGGCGCCCTGCGCCCTCGCCACCGGCAAGGACCAGGACTGGACCTACTCCCACATGTGCTACACCGACCTGCGGCCGCTGTACGTGCCGCGCGGGTTCGCCGAGCTGAAGTGGCCCTACAGCTCCGATGCCCAGACCCGCGCACGGTACGACGTGATGGAGTACCCGGTCGGCATCTCGTACTGGGCCTGGGGCACGGCCTGGGTCACCCACTGGCTCGACGGCTCGCCTGACGTCGACGCTCGGGCCGAGAAGCCCGTCGACCAGCTCTGGGGCGACCCGTCGGTCCAGCGCGAGCTCGACATCTTCACCCTCGTGAACGCGGTCGGCTTCGCCGCGCTGGCCCTGCTGTCGACGTGGCTGCTCGCCCGCGTCGACCGGCGGCGGCCCTGGGACGCCGCGATCTTCGCGCTGTCCCCGACCCTGCTGCTCACCGGCCTGATCAACTGGGACCTGCTCGCGGTCGCGACCGTCGCGGGTGCGCTGTGGGCGTGGTCGCGCGGCCGACCGCTCCTGACCGGTGTGCTGATCGGCATCGGGACCGCGACCAAGCTCTACCCGCTCCTCCTGCTGGGCGGCGTCCTGGTGCTGTGCGTGCGGCAGCGCCGATGGCGTCACCTCGCCGTGGCGGTCGCGAGCGCGGCGGTCGCGTGGCTGGTGGTCAACGCGCCCGCCCTGCTCACCGGGGCGGCGCAGTGGAAGGTCTTCTGGGCGTCCAACGCGACCCGGTCCGCCGACCTCGGCTCGCTGTGGCAGCTCGTCGACCAGGCGTCCGGGGCGAACTTCTCCGCCGGCCTCGTCAACCACGTCTCTTGGGCGGTCTTCGGAGGCTGGTGCGTGGCGGTGCTGGTGCTCGGTCTGCGCGCGGAGCGGGCGACCCTGGCCCAGCTCGGCTTCCTCGTCGTGGTCGGCTTCCTGATCGTCAACAAGGTCTACTCGCCGCAGTACGTCCTGTGGCTGCTCCCGCTCGCGGCGCTGGCGCGGCCGCGCTGGCGGGACCAGATCGTGTGGCAGGCCTGCGAGGTCTTCTACTTCTGCACCATCTGGTGGTTCCTCGGCGGCTACCTGTCGCCGGTGGGCGGTGGCAACGCCGGCTTCTACTGGCTCGGCATCGTCGTACGCGTCGTCGGGGAGGTCTACCTCGTGGTGATGATCCTGCGCGACATGTACCGCGTCGAGCCGACGGCGGACGCCGAGCCAGATCAGCCGATCAGCACCTCGTCGGGGGCTCTCGTCGGGTAGGGCGAGCCTCGATCAGGTGAGCAGGCCGGATCCCAGGGTGAGAGGCCCGGACACGAGGCCGACGCAGAGTGCGACGGGCTGATCAGTCGATGACGACCTCGTCGAACGTGGTGGCGGTGTGGCGGACCCGTACGTCGACGGCGTCGCCGACCGACGGCACGGGCGCGCCGGTCGGCAGGAAGAGCATCGAGGCCTGCATGTGCGGCGGCTCGGCGAAGAGCCGGACCTTCCCCCCGACGGTGTACGGCGACCGCACGAACCCCGCTGCGTCCATCCCGCCCCTCGCGATGCTGTTCGCCCGCGAGCGCAGGGAGTGGTCGCCGACGGGAGCCTCGAGGCCGATGCCGTGGGCGGTGCCGCCGCTGACGACCAGCAGGTGACCCGAGCGCGGTGCGGAGCGGCCGCGGTAGCCGTAGGGCTCCCCGCGGTCGATCGGGTGGACGTCGAGCACGGTGGCGGTGACGCGGAGCGCGCCGCGGTCACCGAGCCAGAGCGCGGTGCCGATGCGCGGGCGGACGGTGAAGTCGGCGTACTCCTGGCGGAGGCGGCCGAGCTCACCGGTGGTCAGGTGGCTGACCCAGATCGTGGCCGCACGCTCGCCGGGCACCGATGCGCCGACGTAGTCGTTGACCAGGCGCTCGACCTCGCCGTAGTGGCCTCCGGCGGCGAGCGGCATGTGCAGCGCGAGGCCCTCGGCGCGGGCGCCGGGGTGCTTGCGGAGCAGCTCGCCGGCCGCCCAGAGCTCGCTCGCGGACATGCCGTGGCGGCGCATGCTGGTCATCCGCTCCAGCACGAAGCGGGCCCGCGGCTCGAGCGCGAGCAGGCGCTCGAGGTCCTCGAGGCGGCTGACGGTGTGGATCAGGTTGCGGTTCTGCAGCGGGACCCACGGGCGCCACGGCGTGAGCACCAGGAGGTCTCCGTCCCAGCGCTGCTCGAGCTCGGGCACCTCGTCGTACGTGCCGGCGGCGAGGGCGCCGACCTCGTGACCGCGGTCGCGGATCCACCGGGTCTTGCGGGCGAGGCGGCCGAGCGTGAAGCCGTAGCCGTTGCCCTTGGCGACCGGGACGATGCCGGGGTTCGCGGCCGCGACGGCGGACAGGTGGTCGCGCCAGCGGGGTCCGTCGACGTTGAGGACGAGGCTCATCGGCGCTCCATGTACATCTGGAAGGCCTTGTAGAGCGGCCGGTTGATCGGAAGGTCCCACTCGCCGGCGTACTCGACGGCCTCGCCGCCGGTGCCGACCTTGAACTGGATGAGGCCGACATGCGGGTCGTCGGCGTCGAGCGTCTCGGTGATGCCGCGCAGGTCGTACACGGTCGCGCCGGCGGCGAGCGCGTCGCGGATCATCGCCCACTGCACCGCGTTGGACCCGCGGACCTCGCGCTTCTCGGTGGACGAGGCGCCGTAGGAGTACCAGGCGTGCTGGCCGACCCGGATCGCGATCGTCGCGGCCACGAGGTCGCCGTCGTGGCGGCCGAGGTGGAGCCGGAAGCGCTCGGGGTCCTCGGCGGTCAGCGCGTCGTGCATCCTCTCGAAGTAGGACAGCGGCCGCGGCGTGAAGTGGTCGCGCTGCGCGGTGTGCACGTAGAGGTCGTGGAAGGCCTTGAGGTCTCCGCGGTCGCCGAGCGAGGTCTCGACCCCCTCCTTGGCGGCCTTCTTGATGTTGCGTCGCCAGAGCTGGTTCATGCCCTTGAGGACCTCGTCCTCGGTGCGGGCGTTGCCGTCGGCGTCGGTCAGCGGGACCTGGAAGACGAACTGCGGCTGACCCGCTGCGAAGCCTCCCTCGACGCCCTGGTGGCGCCAGCCGAGGTCCACGAGCTGGCTGACCGCACGGGCGCCGGCGGCGGGACGGTCGGTCGGCGGCAGCTGCGACAGGAGGCGTACGTCGGGCTCCGCGATGCCGGTCTTCACCTGGGCAGCCGTCCAACGACGGGTCACGACCGGCGGCCCGATCCGTACGGCGAACGCGCCCCGGCTCTTGAGGTGCGCGACCAGCGGGTCGAGCCAGGCGCCGAGGTCCTCGGACTCCCAGTCGATCACCGGCCCCTCGGGCAGGTAGGCGAGGTAGCGCTTGAGCCTCGGCAGCTGTCGGTAGAGCACCAGGGCGGCACCCACCTGGGTGCCCGCGTCGTCGTACCAACCGACGGACTCGGCGCGCCACTCGCTCTTCACCCGGGCCCACCCGGGGGTCTGGAGGAAGCTCGCCGACGGCAGGGTCGTCAGGTAGTCGTGGTGCTCGGTCGCGGAGATCGGGCGCACGCTCGGCATGGGTCAAGGCTAGCGAGGCCGCTCCGCGGGGGTCGCGCCGCCGCAGACCACGAGAGCTCGTCGAGGGATATACCAGCCCGATTGTCGATATTTCGAGCGCGGCCGAAAAAGGGCTGCTCAGGGGGATTCCGACACGCGCAATAACTCGACTAATGAAGGGTCTAGACATCTGTCCGAACGCAGGTGTAGCGTCCCGGTTACCGAAGGATCCGTCATCTCGCCGAGGGTTTGACGGCTCCAGCCGAAAGCGGCGACCCCGTGTCGCAACCGAGCGCGATCGGCCCCGGGACTGGGGGTTTGTGCATCGATGGCGCCTGCGTGCGCCCCGTTTCGCACGGCCTCCCGGGTGAGTACACCGAAATCCATTACTCATCCATAATCGGTCCCGCAGGTGCCGCGATCTCTTGCTTATCGGCGCACCCGTCGGACCTCCCTCTCGGGAAGGCGACATCCTCATGTCTTCGGTCACGGCGACCGCATTGCGCGGTCTTGACGAGGCGCACGACGCGCCGGGCGGTCTCGCCCGGGTCGCGGTCCGTCTCGCTGTCGTGGTCGTGGGCGCACTCGGGGTCACCCTCCTGTACTGGATCCTCACCGTGACCGCGGCCTGCGCCGCGACCGGTGACTCCCCGGCCGGCGACCAGGCGACCTCCGTCGCGGGCCCGGCCGGGGAGACCACGACGTCGGCCGGGGCGGCGACCGTGTCCCCCGCCGCCCCGGCCGACGACGCCAACCCGCAGCCCCCGGTCTCGCAGCCGGCTCCCCAACCGCCGGTGTCGCAGCCGGCCCCGCAGCCCCCGGTGCAGCCGGCCCCGGTCGAGCAGCCTCCGGCGCAGCAGGCGCCGGCTCCGGGCGCTCCCGCCGGTCAGGCCACGGTCACCGCCACTCCCGGCCAGGACGCGCCGCCCGCGCAGACGCAGGCGCCGATCGGCCAGGCCCCCCAGACCAACCCCCAGACCGACACCCAGACGATCCCGCCCTCGAGCACCGAGGGTGCGGTTCCCGGCGTCGATCCGGCGGAGGCGGCCCCCCATGCCGCCGTCGTCGGGTCGACCAACCCGGTGGGGGCGATCGCCGCCGGGGTCACTCGTACGATGCTCGCCGTTACCGGAGGGGGAGACGGCTCCGCCCCGGCGTCGAGCGTCGCCACGGCACCGGCCGGCACGTACGGCGGCCCCACGACCGCTCCCACCGGGACCCCCGCATCGACCCGGCGGCCGTTGGTGCCGTCCGTGATCGACGGAGTCCTCGCCCTGCTCGACCAGACCGTCCAGACGACGACGGCGACGGCGCGCGAGCTGACCGACCGGCTCACGGCTCTGGCCCGTGGGCCGATCGCGGATCGCCTCGGTCTCGCCCGGCTCCTCGCCGGTCTCGACGGCACCACCGACACCGCCCTCGACCACCTCGACGGGGTGAGCCCGCAGCTGCAGAAGACCGTCGACACGGTGCTCGGCCAGTCGCCGTACGTGCCGGCGGGCGCCTCCGCGGTGCCGTCGTCCGACGCGGTGGCGCCGGTCCAGGGACACTTGGGCGTCGGGCCCGCAGCCGTCCAGCACCTGCCGGGTGCCGCGGTCCGCGGCACCGCCGTCCTCGGTGCGCCGCACGTCGTCAGCCTGGCCGCGCCGCGGGCACTGACCGGGTCGATGGCCGGCGGTCACGTCGCGACCGACACCGCCTCCACGTCGTACGACGCGCAGGTGCCGGCCGATGCCTCCGGACAGGCCGGTGGCGGCTCCCCGGCGGGCGCGGCCGGCGGCGCCTCCGGCGGCATCGCGGGCGACCTCACCTCGAACCAGCTTCCGGGCACGTCCGGACTGACGACCATCCGGTCCGACGTCTTCACGATGCCCGGGTCCCCGAACTTCCTTCCCGGCCACTCTCCGGATTGATCGCCGCGCTGCGGGCTCTTCGCATGCCCGCGCGACAGGCAGTGGCGCTTCGGCGCCTCACATCCAATCAATCTGGAGCAAGAGATGGCAGACAAGCTCCGTTGGAGCATGGTCAGAAGGACGTTGGCTGCGCTCGCCATGTCCGGGGGCTTCATCGCCCTCGGCACGGGCATCGCGCACGCCGACGACACGGGGACACCGTCCCCGAGTAGCGACAGCGCTTCTGGTGCCTCTCTCGTCCGGACCGTCGACCAGGCCACGAAGCCGGTGACCGACACCGTGAACACGTTGCTGCACAGCGCAGGGAAGGCGGCAATGCCGACCTCTGCGCCCGCCGGTGCAGCAGCTCCGTCCACGGCGTCCACACCGGCGGAGAGCCCGGCCGCGACACAGACGACCGAGACATCGAGCTCATCCATGAGCGCCACGAGTGGCGACTCCAGCGGCGGCACGGTCAGTGCCCCCGCAACCGACCAGGGAACGGATGCCGGCACGCAGACGACGCCGGCGGCACCCACTGCGAACGGGCCTCTCGGCGGCCCGACCGCGACCGGGACGCCGTCGACCACGTCCGCACCCGCCGACGCCGCCTCCACCACCCCCGCCGCTTCCGGCACGACTGCGGCGCCGACCGCGGTTCCTGCTGCGGCGAACGACAACACCACCAACCCCGCCGCGGCTCCGGCCCCGGCACCCACCACGAAGGAGAGCACCACCCCGCAGGCCGTCAAGCACGGCTCGCTGCTGGCCCCCGTGGCCGCCGTACTCGCCAAGACGCCCCTCGGTTCGGCGTCTCCGCTGGGTACTGCACCGCTGGGAACGGCACCGCTTGGTACGTCGCCGGTCGGCGGACTCCCGGTTCCGGGAGTCGGTCCGGTCCTCGACGCGGTCACCAGCGCAACTGGTGGCGGTCCGATGGCACTGGTCAGCCACCTGATGGCCGGAGGCCTGTGGAGCGGCAGCTCACCGTTGAACACGGTGATGTCCGTCGCGAAGCCGGTCTTGGATTCCACCCCGCTCGGGACCCTGCCCATCGGGCAGATCTCGGGCAGCACCAACGCAAATCCCGTCGCCAACGCACTCGCGCTGGTGAGCTCCGTGCTTCCGGTCCAGGTCGGGGGTGGGGGCGGTGGTCACACCGTCCGCCCGCTCGACGTTCGGCCGATGCACGAGGCATCCGCGGGTCAGTCCGGGCCGGAGGCCCAGCCCAACACCGCGCCGGGCACCGGCGCTGTCCAGGGTTCTGACCCGCCGCCGACGACATCGAGCTCGCTTCCGAGCACCGATGTCGCCGTCGCCACCACCCCGTCGGGGATCACCGCGACCGGCCAGCCGGCCGGAAGCACCCCCGTCGTACCGGCTCCGACGTCCTCGGGCGTCGGCGTTCCCGGAACCGGCAGCGCGCCCGGCTCGTCCGTCCCTCAGGGCGGTACGTCGTCGAGCTCGCAGTACGTCGGCACCGAGATGCCGGTGACCGCACTCCAGTCCGGCCAGAACGGCCAGGAGTCCGGTGCAGGTAGCCCGGCCGCCGCCTCGTCGGCTGCCGGAGAGGAGCCTCCGTCATCGAGCTACCCCTACGGTGGCGCGGCGATCGGATCGCAGCAGACCTCTACGGCCGTCAGCACCCAGGAGCAGAACTCGTGCGGCTCGTCCGCCGGGTCCCCGCTGTGGGTCACCTCGACGGACTTCGGCACCTGCGGTGGCGAGTTCGACAACAACGCCTCGGGCGTTGCCCCCGCTGCCGGTTCTGCCGGTGGCTTCGACAGCGCGGTTGGTTCTCAGCAGACCAGCACCGCTGTCTCTACCCAGGAGCAGAACGGTTGCGGTGCTTCCGCGGGCTCTCCGCTCTGGGTCACCTCCACGGACTTCGGT
>Ga0123353_10000058_pt1 | contig 125313 bp, 108 predicted proteins | sample TergutLab28metaG_3_FD_92763 | JGI IMG/M metagenome (GOLD analysis project Ga0123353, IMG submission 92763) | Labiotermes labralis P3 segment gut microbial communities from Petit-Saut dam, French Guiana - Lab288 P3 | ecosystem: Host-associated > Arthropoda: Insects > Digestive system > Gut ... | reverse complement strand
GGCATGGATTTGTTGTTTTATTACCGAGCTAATTTCATCGGGTTTCAGTGTCACGCGCGGCACCCCTCTTTCATATGGATGGTCATATCGCGAAGACGCTTTTTAACCGTCCAGTCTATATAGCAGCCGTCCACAAATATATACGGACCACCGATTAAGGATGGATCAACCTTCAATTCCAGCTCAACTGTTTTATCAAGCTTTGTTGAAAGCATCTCCCTAAGCGATTCGGCTTGTTTCTTGTCATACGGAGCAGCGGACAAAACCTTAGCCGTTACTATTTTATTATGGCGCTTAAATAAATCAACAAGAGCGTTAAGCGCGGGTATCAGGTACGCTTCACGGTTTTTATCAGCCACCAGATATAGAAAACCGAGCAAATCTTCATTAATTTTTCCTGCAAAAGCTTCAGTAAATATCTTTTGCTTCTCTGAGGCGGCGATTTGCGGATGAACCAGTACACGTTGGAATTCTTCATCGGAAAGAGCTTCAAGCAAGAAGTTTGTCTGCATGAGAAAATCATCGACGGCATCTTGCTGTATGGCTATATCAAAAAGTGCTGAAGCATAGATAACACTTAATCTCTCCATGTCATTCCTTCCAAATCGTTCATTGTTTCATTAAAGAGCCTGTCATGCGTTTCTTTATTAATGGCAAGTGATACGAATTTCTCCGCCATAACTGCCGAAACATCGATTATGGCGGTTCTCATATCGTTTTCCGCGCGTTCCCATTCCATTTCAACATTGGCAGCGGCGCGCTCTCTGATGGTGTCAGCTTCTTTTTTTGCATCGGCAATAAGCCGACGGCTTGAGTCGGCGGCAACCTTGCGGGCTTCGCCTAGTATATCTTCGCGTTCTCGCTCGACATCTTCCATTATCTGTTCATACTTGCGCCTAAGCTCAGTAGCTTTTTCAAGCTCTTCTTCAGCCTGAATGAGCTGTCCTTGAATCTTGGTTGTCCGTTTGTTCAAGATGTCACGGACAGGCTTATACAGCAGATATGCAAGGAAAGCCGCAAGCACTGCAACATTTATTATGTTTGCAATGATTTGAACGAGCGTTTGCTGATCGATGTCAAAGACGCGATCCGGCGGAAATACTATTTCCAACGCGGATGGAAGCAGAAATCCTAAATCCAAATAAATCACCCTCTTTATGTTAGGAGATTAGTGCGGGAGAACTAGAGCCGCAACCTGCAGAAACAGAGTTTTTAACCGAGATATTGACCTAGTGCATTCGCCATTGTGACAAAGCGATCAAGTAAGGGATTGACGAATAGGAGCAGCATTGAAACGACAAGTCCGTAAATACCGTTCGTTTCAGCCATTGCAAGACCTATAATCATTGATGTGCTTATACTGCCTCTGGCTTCCGGTTGGCGTGCGATTGATTCAATTGCTTTTGCCGCAATTTGTGCTTGACCGAGTGTAGTGATGACTCCGGCGAAGACCGCCAGTGCAGCCGCATATTGAGCGGCAACTATTACCATTGCTAAAGCTTCCATTGTTATTCCTCCGATTCATATTTTAATGATTTTATAATTAATGATTAATGTGAGTTGGTCGTAATTACCTTTCTTCATTTATCATTTAATTAACAGGGTTAGTTTTAATCAGCGACTGCGGCTGCTCCTGATATAAAGGTCATACTTAGTGTTACAAAGATGTAGGTTTGCAATACACCGCTGAAAAGGTCAAAATACGCGTGTAGTGCCGATGGTATGACGAATGTAACAAACGGCGGAAAGAGAGCATATATAAGGGACATCATTATAAGTCCTGCGAGCATATTGCCGAAGAGACGGAAGCTTAGAGAGATAGGTCTTGCAACTTCACCTATAAGATTAATCGGGAGAAATAGCGGTATTGGGCACCACCATGGAAGCGGAGCAAATAAATCCTTTATATAACCGGCTTTACGGTACTTAACGCCCATAGCCTGTATTAATATAAATGTAACAAGAGCCAGTCCGAACGTCATCGACCAGTCTGCGGTGGGTGTGCGCATCATTGGTAAAAGACCGCTCAGATTTGATAATAAAATGAATAAAAACAAAGTGAAGAACCAGCTGCCGAGAAACATAAGTTTGTCGCCTATTGTTGTTCTTAAATAACTCTCGAACACCTCAACAATTGCCTCTACGGCATTTTGAAAGCCTTTTGGGACTTCCTTAAACTTGCGCGATTTAATGCGCACAATTATACCAAAGATAATCAAAACTCCCATAATTATCCATGTAGAAACTGTTGTGTCGGTAATCCATATATCGATTCCGAATAGTCTGAGTACTGCGTAATTCTTAATTTCAAGATCAATCACGAAAACCGCTTCCTTTTGTTGAGATTTCAATAAGAATTAACCAATTTGAATACCGAGGGAAATTATATATTATGTATAAATTGTTGTCAATAGTTTACATTCTATTTAGAGTTATTTAGATTCAGCTTCTGTTGAACTATCCGAAGCGTTATCACCGTCCGGTACGGAGTTTTCGTTGAAATTGTCAACATCCTCGCCATTTTCACTATCTTTTTTTTCTTCATCATCGTCAACATATTTAACAAAATGTTCACCATCTTTTTCCAGCTTCAGGAAGCCTATAAGCTTTAGCGATAGTTTAAGTGTGAAAACACCAAAGAGTGCTCCCCATAAACTGATAAACGGCGCGGTCAGGAGTGACTCGGGCGCACCCGGAAATATCGAAGCCCATATATTAATGTATAATCTGTCCGGATTATACAACGGCGGCGGAGATGTAAAGCTGTGGATTACACCTATTATAGCAAGCACAGCACCGGTAATAAGAAACCGCAGCATACTGTGTAATGTTACGATGTTTTTACCGTGTACTTGATCTTCCATAGACAATACCTTCCGCACTGTACGTTCAATCATTCCATATAATAGAATGTTAAGTCCCGAGGTTGCTAAAACGCCAAGCGCAAAAGGGAACACGGCAAGCGAACGATAAACAATGGCTCCAATAATGATTATCACAAGTGCCGTGATCAAAATCATTCTTTTGATCCACATCGACGGTAGAAAAGGTTCAAGTTTATTATTATCTTCCATTCTCACATTCAACCATTCTTTACTCAGTAATTTACTATAAAAATCCCCATCATCCGGGTCTATTAGCTTATAGACATCTATATTTTATACCTGTTAAACTCTCCATTTACTTAATTTTCCTGGCAAAGTCAAATATTGATTTAAATGCCGCCCCCACGCCTAAAAATGTGAATACCATTAACAACCACGGGGATGTATCAAGTAATCTGTCAAGCCACCATCCTAATAGCAGTCCAACTGCAAGACATGCGATTATAGTGACACTGATTTGCAAAAAAAACGATAAGGCACGGGCAAACTCATTTTGCTGCGGCTTATCATCTTTTGGCATAGTAATATCCTCCGGCATTAAAAAGTAAACTGGTACTAAAGTCACATCCATGTTACCAAAATCAACAGTATATGGCAAGAAATATATAAAGAAGTTTAGGTAGCAGCTCAGAGGGTATCCATAAAACTTTTAATGCTTCCAGCCAACGCACTGGCACGTTAGTGGAAAATTGTAATATCGGCAAAATTTGTGTGCTGACTGAAACCATGAAAAGTTTTACGGATACCCTCTGAGCTGCTACTTTGTTATATATCTTTGTGCTGAGTTCAACATTAGTCGCTTTGTGCCTTCGCTGTCGAATGCTATTTCCAAAAGCGCGTCGCCGCCGGCGGGGGTTATGTTCAAGACAATGCCGCGTCCGAATGCTTTGTGTTCGATGGTATCACCTTTATTTATTGCCAATGTTGGTTGAGGTGCTTTCGGTTTGGGTGCAGGTGCAGTTACAAAAGAGAAACCGGGAGCAGAATCTGACGCAGAAGGGGTGTCGGGGGTGGGGGAGCGGTGCTGGTAAGGCTTTTGCCATTGTGATGTTTCTTTTTGTTTGAAGCTTGGTGTGTAGTCGGAAAGTTCGCTTGTGGAACAATTAATGTCTATGTGCTCGTTATTGATTTCACGTACAAAGCGTGACGGCTCTGATGAAGAGGTTCTGCCAAACAGCATGCGCCGTCTTGCGCTTGTGAAATAAAGCTTGCGCATTGCTCGTGTCATTGCGACGTAACAAAGACGCCGCTCTTCTTCCATTTCATCAGGTTCACCGATTGCACGCATTCCGGGGAATACACCTTCTTCAGCTCCTGCTATAAATACGGTGTCGAACTCAAGGCCTTTTGCACTATGCATTGTCATCATCAAAACTCTGTCGGTGCTTTGGTCATCACGGTCAAGGTCGGTGTATAACGCGGTTTCGCTTAGAAAATCAAATAGAGAACCGTCACTCTCGTTCATAAAAGCAATAATATTCGTTTTCAGCTCCTTTACATTTTCTATGCGGGAAATGTTTTCATCAAGATTTTTGTCTTCCAGCATACGTATATATCCTGTGCGGAATATCAGTTCGTCATAGAGCTGATCAAGAGGTATGGTATTTGAAAGCTCGCGGAGTTTATCAATCATATCTGCAAACTTATGCAGCTTTGCTGCGGCACTTTTCATATTCTCGTAGTTTTGGCATTCACGGATGGCGGCGAAAACGGAAATTCCAAGTTCGCTTGCTATATATACAAGCCTGTCGACTGTGGTGTCTCCGATGCCGCGCGCCGGATTATTAATAATTCGGAGTAAACGGACATCATCATTGGGATTAAATATAACGCATAAATAAGCAAGCATATCCTTTATTTCCGCCCGATCATAAAACCCTGTGCCGCCGAAAATACGATATGGTATCCCATTGCGTTTAAATGCGGTTTCAAACTGGTTTGATTGCGCATTCATACGATAAAGGATAACATGTTCTTGCCATTTTCTACCCCCTGTTACACTCTCCAGCAATTTATCGGCGACAAACTTTGCTTCCTCACGTTCGTCGGAAACTATATACAATGCCGGCTTCTCACCTGTGGTATTTTCTGTCCAAAGATTTTTTCCTTTTCGTCCGCGATTATTTTTTATAACATCGTTTGCAGCATTAAGAATCATACCTGTCGAGCGGTAATTCTGCTCAAGTCTTATAATCTTCGCATTTTTGAACTGCTTTTCAAAGTTTAGAATATTTTCTATTGTTGCACCGCGGAACTTATATATACTTTGATCATCATCACCAACAACACAAATATTCCCATGCAAGCCTGCAAGACCGGCAGTAAGCAAATACTGAAGATTGTTAGTATCTTGATATTCGTCAACAAGAACATACTTGAATCTTCTTTGATATCTTTCCAAAACATCCGGGTTTTCCTTAAAGAGCCGGACAGTTAAAAGGATCAGGTCATCAAAATCGAGAGAATTAGCGGCTCGCAAACGTTTTTCATACTCAACATAAATCTGACCGATAATCTTTCTTCTCGGATCTCCGCTTTTTAATGCGGAAGAAAGAAATTCACCGGCAAATATCATAGAATCCTTTGCACGGCTGATGTAACTCTGCACCGTCCTGTGAGGAAAGTTGCGCTCCTCTATTTCCAAGTCTTTCATAATACGCTTTATTAATGAAGATGTATCGGCAGTATCATATATAGTAAATGAGGAATCGTATCCGAGGTGTTCAATATCACGTCTCAAAATTCTTACGCACGCAGAGTGAAATGTGCATGCCCACACATTATCAGATCCCGGAACATTCATTCTCCCGAGACGTTCTTTCATTTCACCCGCAGCTTTGTTCGTAAATGTTATGGCAATGATTTCGTGCCCTGAAACATCTCTATTCAATAAGAGATTCGCAATACGGTTCATGAGTACTGTTGTCTTACCGCTTCCTGCACCCGCAAGCAGCAATAATGGCCCGTCGACAGTTAATACGGCTTCTTTTTGCACCTCATTTAAGTGAGAAAATTCATCCGATGATGCTTGTTCAACGTTATTACTCATGTTTGTATTTTTCCTTATTATAGTATGTAGCAACTACCTCTATGTTATCACGAAAAGAAAAAAAAGACAAACGAGAGCATTTGGCTCTCGTTTGTCTGAAAACAGAATATGAGGATAAAAAATGAAAAAAGATACATTAGCGACCTGCATCTTGAATAGTAGCAATTATATGTTAAGTAATCTACATCTATATATTTCAAATATATTAAGTTGTAAAAAATTATGTTAAGTCAATCAAAAGCAACTCCGTACCACGGTGCAAAATCATTATCTGCAGATATTTTTTGAACTCTCCCGCATAGATTCAACATACCGAAGCGCCGCCCGCTTCCGGATTTTACAGGAGTTCGGACTAAGTACTCATCAGCCGGGAATATATGTGCTATCGAAGATAAGAATTTATTAATATCAGCGTCATCAAGATTACCATTGGGAATACTCTTACCTGTATCGGGCATTAGCAGTTCCTTAATCCAAATGTTACCACCGGATTGCCGCTCAATAACCGCGCAGGAATTACCGATACGATATAAACCGCCGCCAAACTCTTTGCATAAATCAAGCTGATATTGAAAAAGATGTTCATCTAGCCTCATGTGCACAACTTCGCTTAGAAGCTTTTCCCGAAATGCTATGTATTCATCAATAGATATTTCGACAGGTATTAAAGACAGATTGCCGGCAGTCAAGTTGGAAAATAATCGCTCATTAACATAGAACCAGTCTCGCAGCTTTGTACGGTTTATATAATACTCAAACAACCTGTCTTCCGACGGGCAAAGAACAACAGCATCATAACCTGATTTACCGGCAAGAGTGATAAGATTGTTTACTATAATTGTTCCTAAACCGATACTTCTGTACTCCGGAAGCGTGCCGACCGAATAAATCATGGCACATTTAATGAATTTTTCATTCTCTGCCGCATTTGATACAGTTTTGATATCACCCGAAGGAATAAGATATCCCATGGCGGCAAGCGAACTGTTTTGCTCTACAACAAGGCATAGCTCCGGTTTAAAGAAGAGACGGAAAAAAGCATCGATCCCGATATCTCCGAATACAAAACTCCACAGATTTTTTAACAAGGGAACTTCATCTGTTCGGGGATTACGTGTTAATATCTCACTCATAGGTTTTCTCGCAAACTTCTTTAATCATTTTTTCGATTTTCTTGAGGTCAACAAATGTATCAGGCTTTTTATGAGGGTCACGGAGTAACGCTGCAGGGTGATACAATGCCATAAACTTCATTTCGTCTCTGTCATACCATTTCCCGTGATCCCGGGTGATTTTCAGCTCGCTGTCAATTATCTGTGTTGCGGCTATCCTCCCGAGACATATAATAATTTTGGGCTTCAACAGCGAAATCTGCGCGTTAAGCCAGTCAACACAAAGCTCACGTTCCGTGTTGTGCGGGTCACGATTGCCGGGGGGGCGGCATTTGACGATATTTGCGATGAAAATATTATTACTGCGGGAAAGTCCGATAATTTTCAACATATCATCAAGCAATTTGCCGGCACGCCCGACAAAAGGCTCACCCTTAAGGTCTTCTTTCTCACCCGGACCTTCACCGATAAATAGTACCTCGGCATCACGGTTTCCAACCCCGAAAACAACATTAGTGCGGGTTTTATAAAGCTCGCATTTGGTGCAATTATCACACGCTTCTTTAAGATTGTCCCATGACAGCATTTGCATACCACCCTTTCACAGCTACTATACAATATAAGGATGCAACATTCAATATATACAAGTATCACAAAAATACAGCACGAAAAATAACATCTTTTATGCGATTTTATGCACTAAATTTAGGTTTTCCATTGACAGTTATTCGCTACTGGTATAATATCTTTAATCAAAGGAGTTGTTCATCGCATTTAACATAAATAAGGGAGGTACAAATGAGAACTTGGGAAGATTTTACCACGATTGAAGACGTGGGAGCCGCAACCAAGCAAGTGCTGGACTCGTTGGAATCAAGGTGCAGCGGATGTGAGTTTGAGTTGTGGGAAGACAGATGGAAGGCGCAACAACCGCAGTGCAAATTCGGATTGGAAGGCGTATGCTGCAGTTTGTGCGGCATGGGCCCTTGCCGTATTACGCCAAAAGCACCGCGCGGCATTTGCGGAGCGGAAGCTGCCGGTATAGTCGGAAGAAACGTAATGAGAATGGTCGCCAGCGGTACAGCATCGCACTCCGATCACGGTCGCCATATCTGTCATGTTATGCATTCTGCAAGCCCGGACGGACCTTACAGGATCACAGACGAGAAGAAGTTGCTCGCCCTTGCCGCCGAGTGGGAGGTAGAAACTGAAGGTTGTGACATTTATGACATAGCGCATGAAGTTGCGCTTGTTGGTCTTGACGACTATGGCAAGCCCTTTGGCACGGCCCGCTATTTAACGCGCGCCACTAAAGAGCGTCAGGAGTTGTGGGACAGAGAAGGCATTGCGCCGCGTGCAATAGATCGCGAAATTGCTACATGTATGCATATGACACACATGGGTAACTCCACCAAACCCGAAGCACTCCTCAGGCAAGCTATGCGCACCGGCATGGCTGATGGTTGGGTCGGCTCGATGATGGCTACGGACTTCACGGACATCCTGTTCGGAACTCCGATTGAACGCATAACGGAAGGCAACCTCGGGTGTATAGAAATAGATAAGGTCAATATCGTTGTACATGGCCATGACCCTGCGATGTCTGAAATGATAGCCGTTGCCGCCGACCAGAAGGACATTCTTGAGTATGCACGCAGCAAAGGCGCGGCGGGTATTAATATAACAGGCATATGCTGCACGGCAAACGAAGTCACGATGCGACACGGCATCCGTATCTCCGCAAGCTTTCTCCAACAGGAGCATGTCATATTAACCGGTGCTGTCGAGGCAATGGTTGTTGATGTGCAATGTGTATTTCCATCCATCACCCCGATTAGTAAATGTTTCCATACAAAGTTTATAACAACATCGGAGATTTGTCAGATACCCGGAGCTATTCACGTTCAAATCGATGACGAAAAAGCACTTGATCAGGCGCGTGAAATCGTCAGGATGGCTTGCGATGCATTTGCCGAGCGTGACCCGAACAAGGTTTTTATTCCGGCGATTAAGCATCATGGTACAGTAGGTTTCTCCCTTGAAACTATTCTAAAGAAGCTTGACGGTGTAACAAACAGCTTCGTTGATGAACGTCAAACGTATAAGCCGCTTATTGACTGTATCAAGTCCGGTGTTCTTCGCGGCGCAGTCGCCATGGCGGGCTGCAACAACCCGAAGATTCCCACAGCCTACGGGCATGTGGAAATTATGAAAGAATGTATCAAAAACGATATTATCGTAATCGCGTCCGGCTGCGCGGCGCAGTCTGCTCTCAAAGCCGGCCTACTCAGCAAAGAGGCGAAAGAACTTGCCGGTGCAGGACTCAGGCGTGTCTGTGACCTTGCAGATATTCCGCCGATTCTCCATATGGGTGCGTGTGTTGATATCAGCCGAATGATGCTTCTTGCAAATCGCATCGCAATGGATTGGGGTATTGATGTTCCGCAAGTTCCGGTCGTTGCTTGTGCCGCTGAGTGGATGAGCGAAAAAGCTGTCGCAATTGGACATTATGTCATATCAACAGGCATCGATACATTTCTTGGTGTCTCACCACCTGTCAGCGGATCTCCCGAAATGTATAAGTTGCTGACCGAGGATGTTAAGAATATTTGCGGTGCAACCTTTACTATAGAGACAGATCCCGACAAGCTCGTAAAAGCGATAGTCAACCGCGTTGAAGAAAAACGTGTTGAGCTTGGTCTTTAAGAGTTGGATTTTTTAACATTACAACGAGGTGTTCATGAAAATTGCTGTAACCGGAAAAGGCGGGGTTGGGAAAACCACTCTGGCGGCTGTCCTTGCAAGACTATATGCTGAGGAAGGCAAGCACGTATTGACGGCTGATGTCGATCCTGACGCAAATCTCGGATTGGCTCTGGGTTTTTCCGAAGAGGAACTATTGGCGCTTACACCATTATCCGAAATGAGCGATTTGATAGAGGAACGTACCGGGACGGGCGAGGCAAATTTCGGCAAGCTGTTTAAGCTCAATCCTAAGGTAGACGACATCCCCGACAGGTTCTCGCTTGAGAAAAACAGCGTTAAGCTCCTCATTATGGGAACCGTTGAGACCGGCGGCAGCGGCTGTGTATGCCCTGAGCACGTCCTTTTGAAAAGGGTTGTTTCCAATCTTATCGTAGGTCGTGATGAAGTTGTCATCCTCGATATGGAGGCAGGACTTGAGCATCTGGGACGGGGTACTGCGGATTTTGTGGATATGTTTATCGTTGTTATCGAACCGGGCGCAAGAAGTGTCCAAACCTATAAAAAAGTCAAGCAACTGGCTGCCGATCTCGGCGTTAAGAAAGTCAGCGTCGTTGCGAATAAAGTTCGCAGTGAGGATGATAAGAAATTCTTAATAGAACGTATCCCGGAGAATGAACTAATTGGTTTCATCAGTTACAGCGAGGATTTGACCGATGCAGACAGGAAGGGATGTTCTCCTTATGATACCGGCGGTGTTGCAATAGATGAGATTCGTGAGATTAAAAATAAAATCGATTTTGATACAGAAAGGAATGGTTAATTAGATGAGTTTGTTTGACAGAGTATTCAGCGGTGCGGATGTTATGCTGTCCGTTGCCGAAGATCAACTCGCAACAGCGGTAAATGACTTGGGCGGAGATGCGCATGTGACGTTTCCGAATACAGCGTACTTCCTCTCCTGCATTTATGCCTTTTTGGCAAAAGAAGTAAGAACACTTGATGACCTGAATGAAGCTCTTAAGGCAATTAAGGAGCTTCTGGGACGTGAGCAGAAGCTTGGCGACGCATTTAGTAACGGTATTGCGACCGCACTTTTAGCTGAGGTTATCGAAGGGGTTAAATATGCATATAATCCTGCTCCGTACGAAGGTACACCTTGCCATGGGCACATGACCGATGCCGAAGTACGTGCTCTCGGAGTACCACTCGTCACCGGCGATATCTGCGGTGTTGTTGTCCTGGCAAACCCGGCACCGACAGTCGCCGAAGCTGTGGATCTTATAAAGGATTATCAGCGCAGGGGCGTTTATGTTTTCCTGCTTGGAGGCATTATAGGCCAGGCTGTTGAAGCCGGTATTCAGATGGGAGTTGACCTTCGTGTGGTACCTGTCAGCAACGATGGCTGGGGTGTTGCACACATTATTTCCGTTGTCGCCCGGGCAGCCATGATTTTTGGTGCTGTCAAAGCGGGAGATTTCGAAGCAGTCGTAGACTATGCTTTCCACCGCGTTCCCGCATTTGTTAATGCCTTTGGTCCTCTTGAGGATATTGTTGTTGCTATCGGCGCAGGCGCGATTGCACTTGGATTCCCGGTTATCACCAACGAGACTAAGAACGTCTGGAGCGTGCCTAAGAGTCTAATTGTTCAGACCGACCTTGCAAAGATGGTTGATACATCGCTCGAAGCCCGTAATATTAAAGTTAAGATTACAAACATCGACATCCCGGTATCTGTTTCATCAGCATTCGAGGGTGAGATTATTCGCAAAGCTCAAGTGCATGCAGATATCTACGGTGCTCGCGTTAACGCTTTCGAGCTTGTACGCACAAAGGATTTGCATGAGATTGAAGACCATGCTATCACTGTTGACGGACCGGATCTGGATGCTGTTGAAGTAGGTGCCTTTATGCCGATCGGTATTATTGTCGATATTGCAGGAAAGAATATGCAAGAAGACTTTGAACCTGTGTTCGAGCGTAAAATCCACCAGTTCCTCAACATGGTTGAGGGCATAATGCATACGGGGCAAAGAGATATGATCCGCATCCGTATCAGCAAGGATGCATATGCAGCGGGATTTCGCATAAAGCATATCGGTGAAGTGCTGTATGCAAAGCTAAAGAGCGATTTTGAAGCAATCATCGACAAGTTACAAGTAAGCATAATAACAGATCCTGCCAAGCTTGAAGCCCTTCGTGCGGATGCAAACAAGTTTTATGATAAGAGGGACGAGCGTCTTGCAAGCCTTACAGATGAAAGCGTCGACACATTCTACAACTGTATTTTGTGCCAGAGCTTCTCGCCGTCGCATGTATGCGTCGTCACTCCCGAGCGTCTTGGTCTTTGCGGTGCGGTATCATGGTTTGACGGAAAAGCGACATATGAGCTTGACCCGAACGGTCCGTGTCAGCCTGTAACCAAGAACAAACTCCTTGACGAGCGTGTCGGATCTTGGGAAGATGTTAACGAAGCTGTCAAGAAGCATTCACACGGCGCTCTTGATAAAGTCACACTGTATTCTATACTTGTAGATCCGATGACAAGCTGCGGCTGCTTTGAATGTATCTGCGGCATTGAACCTACTTCCAACGGTGTAGTGATTGTAAATCGCGAGCATTCGGGATTTACTCCGATCGGCATGACGTTCTCGGAGATGGCCTCGGAGACCGGCGGTGGTGTACAGACTCCCGGTTTCATGGGTCATGGCAAGCACTTTATCGCTTCAAAGAAATTTTTGAAGGCAGAGGGTGGCATTAAGAGGATTGTTTGGATGCCAAAAGCTCTAAAAGAGATGGTGCATGACAGGCTTAATGCAACAGCAAAAACCCTGTATGATATTGACGATTTCTGCTCAATGATAGCAGATGAAACAATTGCGGAAGAAGACCCGAGTGCCATGATGACATTCCTATCAGACAAGAAGCACCCGGTTCTGGAAATGGATCCGCTGGAATACTAGAGATAATTTGTAATTTGGGACAGGGGGACGGTTCATCCGTCCTCCTGCTAACTTTATGTGGTTCAAAATTATCAGTAAAGAATGAAAAAATTGTTGACAAGTGTATTATCTTCTGATAGTATTCACAAGCGTTCCAAAGACAGCAGGTAGAGATTAACTCTTGATAAATCCTGCCGAGGGCGGCCTTATATGAGCATTATATTAGTAGTACTACATGCTATGGCTGTTGTTCTTGTCTTTGTAGGCAAGGGCATTTTTTTGAACGTAATATTATACTGTAATGGAGGTGAAACAGAAAAATGCCAAGTGAAAGAATACTCGAGGAAAAGAAGCAAATAGTTATAGACATGACCGATAAGCTAAAATGTGCATCAGGTGTATTTGTTGACTACAAAGGGATAAAAGTTAACGAAGATACAGAAATGCGTGTGAAAATGCGTGATGCAAGTGTTGAATATTCGGTAATAAAAAACAGACTCATGAAGCTTGCAATCAAAAATGTCGGTTTTGATGATCTGGAAACAATTCTTGTAGGGACTACATCTCTTGCAATCAGTAATGATGATCCGATAGCTCCGGCAAGAATCGTTAAGGAATTTGCAGATAAACTGCCGAATTATTTTGAAATTAAAGCCGGCTTTATGGATGGAAAAATCCTGTCGGTGGATGAAGTCAATGCAATTGCAAGTATTCCGGCACTGCCAATACTTCAAGCACAGTTTTTGGGCACATTGCTCGCTCCGATTACAAGTCTTGCTGTTGTGCTAAAAGCAGCAGCGGAAAAGGGCGGAGCTCCTGCTGATGTTGAAGTAACAGCAGAAAAAGAAGCTGATGACAAAGCAGAAGCAAAAGCAGCGACAGAAGAAAAACCAACTGAAACAACAGAAGCCCCGGAAGAAAAAGCAACTGAAACAGCAGAAGCCCCGGCAGAGAAAGCAAAAAAAGAAGAGGCCGCAACAGAAGAAGCCCCTGCAGATAAATAAAAATAATTGGAGGTATTAAGAAATGGCTAGTGATAAAATTAAAGCCTTAATTGAAGAAATTAAAGCTCTGACAGTAATAGAACTTTCAGAAATGGTAAAAGAACTCGAAGAAGTATTCGGTGTATCTGCAGCTGCAATGGCAGCACCCGCTGCAGGAGCGGCAGGTCCGGCAGCCGCGGCCGAAGAGCAAACGGAGTTTGATGTTGTAATGACAAGCTTCGGTGCGGAAAAAGTCAAGGTTATCAAAGAAGTCCGCACAATCACGGGACTTGGTCTTGCAGAAGCAAAAGCACTCGTTGAAGCTGTACCGGCAAAAATCAAAGAAGGTGTCAGCAAAGACGAAGCAAACGAGCTTAAAGAAAAACTCGCCGCAGCAGGCGCGGAAATAGAAATTAAGTAAGTTGATTTATAGTAATGAAGAAGCTGTTGAAAATTACAACAGCTTCTTTGTATTACTGAACTACTGCACAATCATGCGACCTTCAACTGGAGGTCATAACATTACTTGAATTTTCAGAAATTTACTATTGCAGTTCGTGCGAACCTGTGATATTATTTATTTTGCCTTAAAAAGAGAGCCACAGAACTCATCGTTTCGTTCAAAATTCTAAGATAACGGAGGAATACAAGGGATGGTTTCAAAAGAGAAAGCGCAGACCGGAAGTCCTGATGAAAAGGGTTTTGCAAAGATAGAGATGCTTCTGGAAGCAACGGGCGGATTAAGTCTCTCGCAAGTGAGTGCGGTGACAGGTCTTGAAGGCTCAACGATTCAAAATTGGGTTAAAAGGGGATGGGTAGAGCATCCTGTCGGAAAAAAATACGAAGAAGTCCATATAGCACGTATACTTATCATAAATGCGCTGAAGGAATGTATAAAGCTGGAGAATATTGCACGTCTCATGGAGTATGTCAACGGTAAACCCCAAAACGGTAGTGAAACTATTATAAAGGAAAGCCTTATATATGATTACTTATGTCAGGCTCTTAAGCAAAGCAGTCAAACGGACGATCACTCAAAAAGCGGTGTAGAGACAGTAATAAATAACGTAATTAAGGATTACAGTGACCCGAATCCCGATTCAAGAGTAAGGATAAGAAAAGCTCTTACAGTAATGATGTTTGCTTGTGTATGCACAGATGTCAAACGCAGAGTTGAAGCAATGATGGGTGCTGTGCTATCCGAAATGGACGAACCGAAACCGACGCCGCCTCCGGTGCTGCCAAAGCTTGAAATTACACTTGTTCCCGAGGTTGTCCCTGTCGAAGAGCCTGAGCCGGACGAAGTTCTTGAAGACATCGTTGAAACCAGAAAAACCGTTAGTCAGGCACTCAGAGAGTGGGATATAAGCAGTGTAGAGAGAATAATAATAGACCATGATGAAGATGCGCGTAATAACACCTCTGTTGAAGAAGAAAAGAAACAACCGGCTAAGCCTTGGTATGTAAGGAAGAATCCAAAGTAAGGAAAGTAAGACGCAAAGGAAAGGCAAGATACGAAAGGAGTCGCTTGATATATGGGATGGTTTTCTGTCTGGTGGAATAACCTCGGACTAATAGGTCAGATAATGGCCTGTGCTGCAATTCCTATGACTATTGTTATGTTTTTGCAGTTGATACTTATGATTATTGGTGTAGGATTCGGCAGCGAAGCCGATAGTGACATAGATGACGGAGGTATTGATACGACCGCTGAAACAACACCGCCTGATTCTAAAGGTTACGGTACAGCAAGTACGTTTAAAATATTCACAATACGCGGAATAGTTGCATTTTTCGCACTCGGCGGCTGGGCCGGGCTGGCTTCTCTTGCAGCAGGACTGCATCCTTTCTGGGCAATACAAATCTCATTGTTTGTGGGTGTCTGTGCATTAATGCTTGCCGCAATCGTTATACGTCTTGCGCTTAGAATGCAAACAAGCGGAAATCTAAATATAAATAATGCTGTAGCACTCATAGGGGATGTATATATAAGAGTTCCTGCGGGACGTACGGATAAGGGCAAAGTTACAATGCTGCTGCAAGAACGTTTTGTTGAGCTCGATGCCGTAACGGATTCTGATACAGATATTTTACCTGAAACAAAAGTTAAAGTTCTATCAATCTCGGACGGAGATACTTTGGTCGTAACACCCGTTAAATCAGATTCGCAGAGTTAGAGTGCAAATAAAAACGAAAACATACAATCGAAAGTAAGGAATACAATGAATATAATGTTTGGAGGAATTAAAGTATGAGTGAAATGGTGGTAATTCTAATAGCTGTCGCAGCGGTATTTGTCTTGATGATGTTGATTCTCATTCTCTCGCGATATCGTAAATGTCCGTCTGATAAAATACTGATTATTTATGGTAAAGTCGCACCTAATGCAGACGGAAGCCCTCGAGCAGCAAAGTGTATTCACGGCGGTGCCGCATTTATCTGGCCGATATTTCAATCCTTCCAGTATCTGGATCTAACGCCGATGACAATTAATGTTGATCTGACAAAAGCACTTTCACAGCAAAACATACGTGTTGATGTTCCTTCACGCTTTACTGTTGGTATTTCAACTGAAATGGGAGTCATGCAAAATGCCGCCGAACGCCTGCTGGGTCTTAAATCATCGGAAATTCAAGAACTGGCAAGAGATATTATGTTTGGTCAGTTAAGGCTGGTCATAGCGACAATGGCAATTGAAGAAATAAATACTGACCGTGATAAGTTTCTTGAAGCTGTTTCACGTAATGTAGAAACGGAACTCAAGAAAATCGGTCTTCGTCTGATAAACGTTAACGTCACAGACATTAACGATGAGTCGGGATATATCGAAGCACTTGGTAAAGAAGCAGCCGCAAGAGCAATAAACGATGCAAAGCAAAGCGTTGCCGAAAAGAACCGTGACGGTTCTATCGGTGCATCAAAGGCTGTAAGAGATGAACGTATTTCGGTTGCTGCATCCGATGCTAAAGCAGTTGAAGGTGAAAATGAATCAAAAGCTATCATAGCAAAATCCGATGCAACAAGACGTGAAATGGAAGCAGAAGCACTTCGCCGAGCGACTGCCGCCGAGCGTACAGCCGAAGCCCGTGCGCTGGAAGAAGCATATGCCGCTCAAAAAGCAGCAGAGCAAGCGAGGGCTGACAGGGATGCGGCAACAGGACAAGCCGACATTATCGTTAATGCCAAGATTGCTAAAGAGAGACTCGAGCTTGAAGCTGAAGCCGATGCGGAGCAAACAAGACGTAGAGCAAAAGGTGACGCCGATGCAATTTTCGCAAGGATGGAAGCACAAGCACGCGGTATTCAAGAGGTTCTTGAAAAACAAGCTATAGGCTTCGGAAAAGTCGTGGATGCGGCAGGAGGAGATACAAAAGCAGCCGTGCAATTAATGATTGCGGATAAGATAGAAGATCTTGTGAAGATTCAAGTAGAAGCAATAAAGAATCTGCAAATAGACAAGATAACAGTGTGGGATTCAATGAGCGGAGACGGCGGCTCACCGACGACATCGAATTTTCTAGCCGGCATGATGCGCTCAATTCCGCCGCTTAACGAGATGTTCAAGATGGCAGGAATGAACATACCGGGCTTTCTCGGCACAGAATCAGCAGGCGATTTACAAATACCGGGAGTCGCTCAAGCTGTCGAAGCAAGCGAGAGTGTTGCGCCGGAGATAGCTGAAGGATAAAAATTTATTGACATCTATATTGCATATCAATATAATGTCCATGCTATGACTGCAAAGCAGATGTTTATAGAAGCTAAACGTACAAACAGTACGTATCGGAGGGAGGGAAGAATAAATGTCGGAAGTACATATCAAGGATAACGAATCTCTTGACAGCGCACTGAAAAGATTTAAGCGTAATTGTGCAAAGTCCGGCGTCCTCTCGGATTTAAGAAAAAAGGAATACTATCAGAGTCCCAGTGTAAAACGCCGCAAAAAATCTGAAGCCGCCCGTAAAAACAAAAATAAAAGATTTAACTAAGCATAACAAAAGCCGCTGAAAGCGGCTTTTTGTTTGGGCTTTTTTACAATATGTAGCTGCGTGGAGGGTATCCTGAACACTTTTATTAGTTTCAGTCGGCACACAAGTTTTGCCGAACACTTGAATTTTCGCTGACGTGCTAGTGCGTTGGCTGGAACTAATAAAAGTGTTCAGGATACCCTCCGCGCAGCTACCACTTACTCATCAAAATGTATATGATTGTTTATGTGGTCTATACAGAAGCAATGATAACCTTCGCATTTAGAGCAGTAGCGAAACTCAAGATCAGGGTACTCAGAGTCAGTTTTGCCGCAGACTGCACACTTGTGACGGTAAGGCTTGTCGGCCATATCCCGCTTTACCTGCTTTGAAGCCTTTTTGAAATTTATAACCTGCGGAGATGTGCGCATCTTTAGCGGACGAAAATGTGCCAACAGCTCTTCTCCGCACATAAGGAAGTAATTAAGTATTGCTACAACAGGTAATAAAGCGGAGAAGATTTGCTGTGCAAGTATTCCCTGAATTATGCTGAGCAGGAAGAAACCGGCGTTTACCAGAGCCATCCATTTTACTTTTACGGGAATAATGAAGAAGAGTCGGATTTGAACCTCAGGAAACAATGTCGCAAAGGCAAAAAACATTGACAGATTCAGATAAATCGGTGTAAGCATCGCAGGTATACCAAGTGCAAACCACATGACGAAGCCGTAAATAATGTTAAGCAAAATTCCGAAAATGTAGTAAATCGTGAATTTACCCGCACCCCACTCACGTTCAAGTGTTGAGCCAACAAAATAATAAAAATAAAGAGCAACAGCGGCCCAGATAATATTATTTGTTACAGGAATAAAAATCCAGGTTACAAGTCTCCACACCTGACCGCTTAATATAAGTCCGGGATTAAACATCAGCAGAGCGAACATACCTTCTCCGCTGAGAATGAATACGATTGCGGAAATGATGACCAAATAGAGCATCAATCTCGGAATACCGAATCTTCTGTGTTTCTGACAAAATCTGTCGATTGCACGACTAAAAGCCTTCAAATTTCTCTCTCCTATCCTAAATACGACTGTAAGTATAACATAATAAAAAAACACTTGCAATTGAATTTTGTATGTGTTAACATACCTAGGCGTGTTTGTTTAGTGGAGGAAGAATATAATGGATTTAGTGAAAGCTCTCAGTGAGCAGTATATGAAGCCGGAGCTGCCGCCCATGAATGTAGGGGATACGGTCAGAGTCACGGTACGTGTAAAAGAAGGCAACCGCGAACGCAATCAAGCGTTTGAAGGTACGATTATTGCAAAAAAACATGGCGGAATTAATGAAACTATCACAGTAAGACGTATATCATATAATGTCGGATGTGAGAAAGTCTTTCCCGTTCATTCACCAACAATCGTTTCGGTTGACACCGTAAGACGCGGCAAAGTAAGAAGAGCAAAGCTTTATTATCTGAGAGACAAGATAGGTAAAAAAGCAAAAGTAAAAGAAAGAGTGTAACCTATCGGTTGAAACGCTTTTCTTAAATTCGCACAGTGCGAGAAAAATGATCTCTTGTTATAAAGTGCCGGTAATATTGAATATTTAAAAAAAAGGGGCTGTTTGCCCTTTTTTTTACTGTAAGATTAGTGTATAATAACAGCTAATTTACCGAGGAGCTTGAGATGGAAAGAATTATCAGACAAAATGAAGAAATGAATGACAAAGCAGCCCGTGTGCGTATGGAGCTTTATGATTGGATCCAATGCGTTGTTTTTGCGATTATTCTCGGTGTGCTCATTTTTGTTTTTATCGGCAGAACCATAGGCGTTGACGGCAGGTCCATGTTTCAAACACTTCATCATAATGACAGAGTAATAATATCAAACTTGTTTTATTCTCCCGCAAACGGAGATATAATTGTGTTTCAATCTCCTTCGGATCAGTTTGAATTTCCGCTTGTTAAGCGTGTAATAGCTATAGAAAACCAAGAAGTTTATATTGATTTTGATACAGGCATCGTGTACGTTGATAATGTAGCGGAATTAAATCCTCCCGCAGTTACGACAACTCCAAACGATTTCACCGGACCTTTGACAATACCTCCGGGATTTGTGTTTGTTCTGGGCGATAACAGAAACAGCTCAACAGACAGTCGCGACAATGTTGTCGGACTGGTAGATACGCGATATATTCTTGGAAAGGTTTTGCTTGTACTGATACCCGGTGCCGATGATATTGGACATCGCGACTGGAGCCGGTTTGGTTTTGTGTCATAAACTATGCAAACAACTACAATGTCAGAAAAAATGAACATACAATGGTTTCCCGGGCATATGACCAAGACCCGCAGGATGATTACGGAGAATATTAAGCTTATTGATGCCGTTTGTGAAGTAATAGATGCAAGGATACCGATGTCGAGCAGAAATCCCGATTTGGACGATATGACTCACGGGAAACCCCGGCTTATTATCCTCAACAGAATCGATCAGGCGGATCCGGAAATAACAAAGAAATGGGCTGCACACTTTAAAAACAGTGGTGCAGCCATTCTGGAAACAGACAGCAAAAGCGGTAAAGGAGTTAGCGGACTGAGTACTACTGTACGCACACTTCTTACAGAGCAAATTGAAAAATATTCAGCAAAGGGCTTAACGGGTAAACAGTTGCGCCTTATGATAGTCGGAATACCTAATGTCGGTAAATCTTCATTTATAAACAGAGCTGCAAAACGAAAAGCAACACAAACCTCGGACAAGCCGGGTGTCACACGCGGAAAGCAATGGATAACTCTGGAAACCGGTTTGGAGCTGCTTGATACGCCCGGTGTCTTATGGCCGAAGTTTGAAGACCAAACTGTTGCGGAAAACCTTGCATTCACAGGAGCAATACGTGACACAATCATTGACGTGGAAACATTAGGCGCAAACCTTATGTCAAGACTCTGCGCTGATTACCCCGATCGAATTATAAAAAGATACAAAATTGATATAGAAGAAGGGTTAAGCGGATTCGATTTACTGATGAAAGCTTCAAAAAAACGTGGTTTTCTTTTACAAGGCGGTGAATACGATTTGCAACGAATGGCGATAATTCTCCTTGATGAGTTTCGAGGCGGAAAGCTTGGGAGAATAACGTTGGAGAAGTTGATAAATGACAAATGACAAATGGCGAATTGAACGGGAGCTCAGAACTGCAGGGCTTGAGGTCATATGCGGAGTTGATGAAGCGGGCAGAGGGCCACTTGCGGGAGCTGTTTATGCTGCAGCCGTTATACTTCCTTTTGAAATCGATTTACCGGGGCTTAATGATTCCAAAAAACTGACAGAAAAAAAACGTAACGAGTTATATGATTTAATTATAGATTCCGCTGTGTCATTTGCCATCGCTTCGGCAGACCAAAATGAAATAGATGAGATAAACATTTTAAACGCTACATATCTGGCAATGAACCGTGCACTTGAAACACTTTCGGTTAAACCGGAGATATCTTTAATTGACGGGAACAGAAGTTCAGGTGTTATGCATAAAAACAAATGCATAACAGGCGGTGACGGAGTTTCTGCCTCTATAGCTGCTGCATCTATTCTGGCAAAAGTAAGCAGGGATAGATACATGCTGGAAATGGCAGATGTATACCCGCAATACGCATTTGAGAAGCACAAGGGCTACGGCACAAAGCTGCATTATGAAAGATTGTGCAAACATGGACCTTGTGAACTGCACAGAGTATCGTTTTTAAAGAGGATTTAGGTGTTAGGAGTTAGGACTTAGTATTGTGGGAATGATGATCTTTTGTGTGGGGGTACTTGAGTTAATCTAAGGAGATTTCTTTTATTATGGATCCAAGACTGCGGGGGAAGTGGGGCGAAGGTGTAGCTCTTGAATATCTTAAGAATAAAGGATACACTGTTGTAAGGACAGGGTTTCGCTCCCGTTTTGGCGAAATTGATATAATTGCAAACAGTAAGGAATACCTTACATTTATTGAGGTGAAGACAAGGAAGAACACAAACTTTGCTCATGCTAAAGAATATGTTAGTAAAAGCAAACAAAGGAAGATAATCTCAACTGCAAATTACTGGCTTATGAAAAGACCGACAAAATTGCAACCGCGCTTTGACGTAATAGAAATATACGCAAAGGATGGAGAGTTGACAAAAGAGCCGGAAATAATACACATTGAAAACGCATTTGGGGTTTAAAATCATCGTTAACAAATGAGATGCATCTGTAGGGGGTGCACCCCTGCTCGTACTGTCTTAGTAAACAAGGAGCGTATAGTTATGCTTTATCAAAGTACCCGCGGTGACAATAGTAAAGTAGCAAGTGCAGAAGCAATTGCGCACGGTTTGGCAGATGACGGAGGATTATTTGTCCCGGAATCATTTCCCAAACTCACACTTGGACGAATTGCGGAGTTGACTACAGAACCTTATTATAAACGTGCTGCTTACATCATGGGACTGTTTCTTAAAGATTTTAGTAAAGAAGTGATCAACTCGTACTCAAAAGCTGCATACAGCATAGAAGGTGTAAATCATTTTTACAACGATAAAATCGCACCTTTAAAAAAGCTCGACAAGAGCACTCATTTTCTTGAGCTGTGGCATGGACCTACATGCGCATTTAAGGATATGGCTCTTCAAGTAATGCCCGGACTACTGACAGCTTCACTGCGGAAAACGGGAGAAGCTAAGGATGTCTGTGTGCTGGTCGCGACATCGGGAGATACAGGTAAAGCAGCTCTTGAAGGTTTCAGAGATGTAGCGGGAACAAGCGTTATAGTTTTTTATCCGCGTGACGGTGTTTCTGAAGTACAAAAGTTGCAAATGACATCTCAAAGCGGCAGCAATGTGAACGTTATTGCAGTGGCCGGGAACTTTGATGATGCGCAAACAGGTGTAAAAGCAATTTTTCAGGATGTTGATTTAAGCAATGAACTCGGAAAAACCGGATATATTCTTTCATCAGCCAATTCAATTAACTGGGGAAGACTTGTCCCTCAAATCGTATATTATATCTCCGCATACTGTGATTTGTTTAAAAGCGGTGAAATAGAGTTGGGTGATAAAATAAATTTCTGTGTACCGACCGGGAATTTTGGAAATATTCTTTCTGCCTATTACGCAGAGAAGATGGGACTGCCGATAAACAAACTGATTTGCGCATCGAATCGAAACGACGTTCTTACGCAGTTTATAAACACAGGTGTGTATGATAGGAACAGACCGTTTTTTGCAACTGTTTCACCATCAATGGATATACTTGTTTCAAGTAACCTTGAAAGACTGCTGTTTGAACTTTCCGACAGAAACGGTGACATTGTTTCGGCGTATATGAAAGACCTATCGTACAAAGGACTGTACACGATACCTTCGAGTGTCCGAAATGAGTTAAACCGTGTCTTTGACTCCGGGTTTTGCTCCGAAGAAGATACAATGGAAACTATTAAAGAAACATTCGAAAATTCCGATTATTTAATTGACACGCACACAGCAGTTGCGTACAAAGTTCTAAACGATTACAGAGAAAAAACAAACGATAAAAGTATTTCGGTAGTAGTGTCTACTGCAAGCCCGTTTAAGTTTTGCGAAGCAGTGCTCGAAGCTCTCGGGCAGCCGAAATCAGGCAGCGGAGTGACACTAATTGAAAAATTGTCGGATGTAACAGGAAACGTTGTTCCTATGCCGCTGATATCGTTGGAGAATGCGATTCCGCGCTTTAAAAATTCTGTAGCGGTATCGGGAATGAAGGCTTCTGTACTGGATTTTATTAAGGAGCGGTGAAGCATGGCTCTTTTTGCAATAGGAGATCTCCACCTGTCCTTCGGTGTTGACAAACCCATGGATAAATTTGGCGGCGGATGGAAAGACTACACAGAAAAAATCAAAACCGGATTTGATGTGCTAAATCCCGATGATGTTTGCGTGATATGCGGTGATGTCTCCTGGGGGATGAGCCTTGACGAAAGCCTTGAAGATTTTCATTACATAGATAAACTGCCTGGCAAAAAGATTATACTAAAAGGCAACCACGATTATTGGTGGAATACCGCTGCAAAGATGAAAGCGTTTTTTGAAGCAAACAATATCACAAGCATATATATTCTGCATAACAATTGCTACTCTTATGGTGTTTCATTGCAGTTAAAATCTGAACCGTTCCATCGCTTGCAGTCAGGTTCGGATTTTGAGTACAGTGATAAAACAGCAATTTGCGGTACGCGCGGCTGGTTTTTTGATGATAAGCTTGGACTTGTACAGAATGAGAAAGTAATGGCACGAGAAGTATTGCGTTTACGGGCTTCACTTGAAGCGGCAGCCGGTTTTGAAGAAAAAATATGCTTTTTCCATTACCCGCCGCGCTATAAAAATACCGTTAGCTATGATATAATATCAATAATGAATGAATTTAATGTAAAAAGATGCTATTATGGACATCTGCACGGGGAAGGTCATAAATCAGCGACACTGGGTATAGCAGAGGGAATTGATTATGAAATGGTTTCAGCGGATTTCATAAACTTCACTCCTCGAAAGGTATTAGGGTAAGAGAATGAACTTTTCTATTAGAAATAAAGACGGAAAAGCCGGAGTTGTAATAATTATACTTGCCATAACAATAATTATTGCGCTCATCCCCTGGTATTTTATAATATCAAGTTATTTTAATCCGGACGAATCAGAATCATCGGACAGAGCTGCGGTGGAAGAATCAACAGAACCTGAATATGATGAACCGGAAGATGAGCCGGGAGATGAGCCTGATCCAATTGATGAGATTGAACCCGACGATGATGATGACAGCTATGAGGATGGTCATGCATTCCCGCTTGAAGACAGTATTGTACAAATAAGAAACATAAATAATGAAATGTTTGCCTCGCTCAATGATTTATCATCTGAGTATGATGCAATAGCTGTAAGCCTTGTCGCTTTTGACGGAAATGAAGGACGGTACTTCACATATGAGTATGGTCATGCAGATTTCGAAACAGGAAGATTGGTCAACGCAGATACGAAATTCCGTGTTGCGTCACTGGCGAAACTCACAACAGTGATTTGCGCAATGGTATTGGTTGATGATGGTTTACTGGACTTGGACGCGGATATATCAGTATATTTAGGTTATGATGTATTAAATAACAATTTTCCGGGAACAGAGATAACAACGCGTATGCTTATGCAACATACATCGTCGATTTTTGATTCGGGTGCATTTCAGATTTCGCGGGACAGAAACACATCAGAATCAATGAGAGTTCTTCTTGAAAGAGGTTCATCTTTTAGAAGAACAAGACCGGGAAGCCATTTTGAGTACTCAAACTTCGGTTATGCAATTTTGGGCGCGATAATTGAAAATGCTTCCGGTAGAGTACTTGATACGTTTGCCCGGGAAGTCCTGTTTCAACCGCTTGGTTTAGACGCTTCATATATACCTGACAGCTTGCATAACAAAGATAATATTGCAGCTATTTACAATGAAAGGCATGTCTTGACCCGTTCTGTTGAGGCGCAACTGGAGATAACCGGATCCGGCAGGCTCGGACATGATTTACACATAGCTCAGGGAAGTCTTTATATCAGCGCGATAGACTATGCAAGAATCCTGTCAATGCTCGGAAATGGAGGCATTTTGCACGAGGCAAGGATACTATCAGAGGAATCGGTTCGGGAAATACACAATACATCTGTCGTAGGAGCAGCATATGAACAAGGCTTGTCAACAAGATTTTCATTCGGGGACTTTAGATCAAACGAAGGCTTCTTCTGGCACACAGGCAGTGCATACGGTTTATTTTCACAATATATGCAAGCCGTGCCGCTGTCCGAAAACAGGGGAGTGGTAATAGTGACAACCGGTGCGACGACAGGCCGGGAACTGAACGGAATGGTAACGGTTTGCACGGAGTTGGCATCGATTATATGGGACGACTGGGATACGTTATTTGTTGGTTTGGATGCGGATGATGTTGATGAGTAGTGGGTGAACAAAACTCATCCGCTTGCGCTTTTCACCGCCTTTCTCTATATTGTGTCCGAGTAATTGGACAGACACAATATATAGTATAACTAGTAATTGCAAGGATTATTACTGTATTTTTTTCAAAAATATTTGTAAAAATCCTTTTTTTTTGTTGACAACATAATATTGGTAAAGTATAATCCAAGTGCACCGAAGTGGTGGAAAGTGGAGCAAAGTGTTTTAAAAACCCACAAGAGCATAAGGAGGATGGTGAATGACCGGTAACTTTGAGCATAAAATCGATGCCAAGGGTCGTTTGTTTATTCCGTCATCCTTACGTGATGAACTTGGAAAAGAATTTCACGTAACCATTTCTTTTGAAAACTGCCTTAATGCATTTTCCGGAGATGGCTGGGTGCACTTTGAAGAGAATGTTAAGGCAATGAAATTAAGTGAACGGCATAAAATGCGCCCGTTTTTTTCGAATGCATCAAAATGTGTACTGGACAGCCAGGGACGTATTTTGATACCTCAAAATTTACGCGACAGAATAGGACTCAAAAAAGATGTCACCATAGTTGGGGCGGGAGCATTTGTCCAGATTTGGGATAGTGAAGTATTCAAAAGGATTGACGCGCTGGAAACAACACCTGACAATCTCGCTAAAGTTATGGACGAACTTGATTTTTAGTTGGTGTAAGAGATGGAGCATATTCCGGTATTGCTTAAAGAGAGCATAGATGGGCTTAATATAAAACCTTACGGTATATACGTTGACGGTACACTCGGACGTGCGGGACACGCATTGGAAATAGTAAGAAGACTAAGTACCGGACGATTGATTGCTATAGATTGTGATGAAGAAGCAATAATAAATGCGAAAAAGCTGTTATCCGAATACAAAGACCGCACCACATTTGTACACAGCAACTTTAGAGATATTACTGATATCTTGCTAAAAGAAGAGCTTGATACGGTAGACGCGATGATTTTTGACCTTGGTGTATCATCTCCGCAGCTTGATAATGCAACACGCGGGTTTTCATATAAACATGATTCCAAACTCGATATGAGAATGAATAAAGATGATTCGTTAACTGCATTTGAAATTGTTAACAACTGGCAAGAAGAAAACATACGCAAGGTATTTTACGAATATGGCGAGGAACGTTATTCTAAGTTAATAGCACGCGCGATTGTAAAACAACGCACTAAAGACCGGATAGATACAACATTTAAGCTCAATGAAATTATATTTTCGGCAATACCCGCCAGGGCAAGGCGCGAAACACAACACCCGTCAAAAAGGTGCTTCCAAGCGCTCAGGATAGCAGTCAATAACGAACTTGGTTCAATAAAAGACATGTTAAATGCCGCCCCCTCTTTACTGAATCCAAAAGGAAGGCTTTGTATAATTAGTTTTCACTCGCTGGAAGACAGATTGGTAAAGAGAGCATTTGCGGAAGGTGCAAAAGGCTGCGATTGCCCGAGAGGAACACCGGTGTGCATTTGCGGAAAAAAACCGGTCTTGAAAACTATAACGCGCAAACCGGTTACGGCAAGTGAAACGGAGGCGGAAAGCAACCCGAGAGCAAGAAGCGCAAAGTTAAGGATAGCTGAGAGAATATAGAAGGTCAGGAAAGGATGCCGGTTATGGGTAGCAGTGCCGGAGCAGCAAATTACTATAATTCGGGGACCGCAGCACCAACCATCCAATCAATGATTGATGCGGAAGCCAGAAGAGCACATGCGCAAGCGCAAAAAACGCAAGCGCAAAAAGCCCATGCACAAAAAAATCGCGCTCAAAAAGCTCAAACACTTGCCCGGAAAACACAGACGCAATCAAAAGCACGCGCAAAAGAAGCACAAAGAATCAAAACACTTGCAAAAGCTCACAAAGAAGCTGACCGGACAATTAAACGTGTACAGCAGCTTAAAGAACCAAATACAAATAAAGCGACAAAAACTAAACAAGCAACAAAAGCAAATGAAAAACCTGCACCCGGTGTATCGGTCTTTGCTGTTCTCGGAACACTTTTTGTATCGGTACTAATGGTATTTGTGGTATTGGCACAAATCAATTTCAATGAAACCGCCGCAGAATCAGTAAGGTTAAATATTTTGATAGGTGAACTCACAGAAAGACAAAGACTACTGGAACTATCGTTTGAAAGTGCAATTGATATAAGAGAAGTTGAACGCTTTGCCAGAGATGAACTGGGTATGTCGAGACCGGACGCGAGACAAGTGACTGTATTGGAAGCAGCACCACGGGATATAGCTCTCGCTCTGGATAACAGGGAAGATAGAGGTCTTGAGGGCTTCGGAGCATTTTTGCGGTCTCTAACCGACTATTTCAGAAGGGAATATTAATTTGAACAAATTCCAAACCAACTATTGATTATTAAAAAAAATGAAAGGAGTTGAATGACATGTCAGGCGGCGTTAGAGTCAGACCGGGTAATAAGACCGGGAAAAAGACCGGAAGAAAAACCGGAAACAAAACCGGAGTCAGAGCCGGAAGCGCAGTAACCACTCCTGCGCGCAGAGCCGATCAGAAAATCAGCCGGGCGCTGCTTGTACGTACACTTTTCTTATTGGCAATATGCGGAATTTCCGGGTTTGTACTTCTGGCAGTAAGGCTATACGACGTACAGATAGTCAACAACTCATACTTTGAATCCCGAACACTTAACAGTCAACTCCGTGAAACCACAATAAACGCATCACGCGGAACAATATACGACGTAAACGGTAAAATTCTCGCAATGAGCGGCTTTGTGGAAAATATATTTATCAGCCCGTTGGAAATGTCCTTGCACGACCAGGATGTCCGTTTTATTGCAGAAGGGTTATCATATTTGCTTAATGTCGAAATCGGCAGCATAATCGAAAGAGCAGGCAGAACAAATTCGCAGTATCAAGTAATAAAACACAGAGTCGAAAGTGACGAAGCCGACAGGGTTCGGGAGTTTATTATCGAACACAGAATCAGAGGAGTGCATTTTGAACCCGCGACACAACGATATTATCCAAATAATAATCTTGCAAGTCAAGTGCTTGGCTTTGTCGGCTCGGATGATACGGGTCTTGACGGAATTGAACGACGGCTCAATGACGAGCTGACAGGAGTAAGCGGTAGAATAATCAGGCTTACAAATGCCAGAGGTAATGACTTGTTATTCGCGGGATTTGGCGACTATATGCAAGCAAAAGACGGCAATGATGTTACGCTTACACTGAATATGTCAGTTCAATATTATATAGAAAAGCACTTATCACAAGCGATTATTGATTATGACGTACAGGGTGGTGCAATGTGCATTGCCATGAACCCGAAAACAGGCGAGATACTTGCGATTGCACAATACCCGAACTTTGATCCGAACGACTTTTTAAGTATCAGTGAAAGAGAAAATGAAAGAATAAGCCATATTGAAGATGAAGATGAATATCAAGAAGCTCACCGTATGGCACAGTTCAGGCAGTGGCGTAACAGATCTCTGGCGGACTCATATGAGCCGGGTTCGGTATTTAAAATTCTGACATATGCAATGGCACTTGAGGAAAATGCCGCAAACGCAGATAGTACATTCTGGTGCGGGGGGACTATTGATGTCAGCGTTTTTAGTGATGTGACACAGAGAAACTGCTGGCGCAGGCGGGGTCACGACTCCATGACTCTTTTCTCTGCCATGACTAACTCCTGCAACATCGCTTGCATAGAACTCGGTCTAAAGATAGGCCCCCGAACATTTTATAAGTACATTGAAGCATTCGGAATGTTTGACAGAACAGGGCTTGACAACAGCGCGGAAGGACGCAGCTTATGGTGGGATGAGAGTGTATTCTTTAACAGACGAAACCAATCACAGCTTGCCTCAGCATCATTTGGGCAAACATTTAAGGTGACGCCGATTCAAATGATAACAGCTGCTGCCGCAGCGGTCAACGGCGGATATATGATGCAACCGTATATAATAAAACAAATAACCGACAGTGAGGGGAATATCGTCGAAGCTACAGAGCCTACGATACTAAGGCAAGTGGTGAGCGGCGAAACATCGGCTCTTATGCGATTAATGCTTGAAGATGTTGTCAATAACGGAACCGGACGAAACGCACAGGTAAGAGGTTACAGAATCGGCGGTAAAACAGGTACTTCAGAAAACACGGAGCAACTGGCACTAAGAGATGAGGATGATACGTCCAATAAAGATTATATTGTATCATTTTTAGGATTTGCGCCTGCTGACGACCCTGAAATAATGATATTACTGCTGCTGGACACTCCAAGCCACGAAACAGGCATATATATAAGCGGTGGATCAATTGCAGCCCCGGTAGTAGGAAGGATGCTTGAAGACATTCTCCCGATGAGTCTCGGAATAATGCCTGAACTTTCGAGTGAGGATCACAGGGATATCAATGTTCATGTTCCGCAGATTACCGGACAAAGCGTTGATGAGGCAACAGCATCGCTGGAACAGCAAGGTTATTCTTTCAGAGTTGTCGGAGAGGGCACCACAGTAACCGCACAATTGCCGGCGCGTAATGCATTTGTAGCTTCAGGCACCAGAGTATTGGTATATACAGATACGGAAGTACCGCGCGATTTGGTAATTGTACCAAACCTTTCGGGGATGAGTTATTCACAAGCAAGAAATGCTCTTGAAAGTCAGGGATTATTTATAAGAACGGGCGGTGCTCCGAAAACAGATACAAATGCATCGGTTTCGGTTCAATCGATACAAGCCGACAGAGAGGTTATGTATGGTTCTATTGTAGAAGTGACATTGATAAACGCGCAAATTGTTGAACAGAGGATGAATTGATGACACTGGAGAAGCTGCTTGAAAATGTTGAAAAAGTTGATATTAAGGCAGACGGGTCTGTGGACATCTCCGGAATCTGCTACGATTCAAGAGATATACGCAGTGGAGAGCTCTTCATAGCCGTAAGAGGTTATGAAACCGACGGGCATAGATATATTGAGGATGCTGTTAAAAAGGGTGCCGCATGTATAATATGTGAAGAAGCACCCGAAATTCCAACCTCTTATATTATCGTAAAAGATTCCCGCAAAGCTCTTGCCGCTGTTTCGGCGGTTTGGTTCGGACATCCGTCGGAGAAATTAATAATCATTGGAGTAACAGGCACTAACGGCAAAACAAGTGTAACGAATTTGATAAAACACATTATTGAAAAAAACACATCCGCAAAAGTGGGTCTTGTCGGAACAAATGGAAACTTTATAGGTGAAAGAGAACTGTCAACCGGGCATACTACTCCCGAATCTTATGAACTGCATAAACTGCTTGATAAAATGGTTCTTGAGGATTGCACTTATGTAGTAATGGAAGTATCGTCACATGCACTGTATCAAAGCAGGGTACATGGTATACAGTTTGACATAGGAGTGTTTACCAATCTGACACCCGAGCACCTTGACTTCCACGGCACTATGGAAGAGTATGCAAGAGCAAAGACACTTTTATTTCCAAGCTGTAATAAGTCGGTAGTAAATATCGATGACGTTTATGCTCCACTGATGATAGAAAAATCAGCCGGTCCCGTGATTTCATACGCAATTGAGAACAGCTCGGCAGATTTGGTTGGCAAAGACATAAAGCTGCAAGCAGATAAAATAGACTTCTGTGCTGTTTCCATGGGAAGCATCAATAGAGTTGAGCTACAGATTCCCGGGCTTTTTTCGGTATACAATGCATTGGCATCAATAGCTACTGCAACACTATTAGGGTTTAGTATTGATGTAATAACACCCGCGCTTCGATCTTATGAAGGCGTGAAAGGCAGAGCAGAGGTCATACCGACAGGGCATGATTTTACAGTGCTCATTGATTATGCTCATACGCCGGATGCTTTGAAAAATATAATCACGGCTGTATGTGGTTTTGCAAAAGGCAGAGTCATTACGGTTTTCGGTTGCGGAGGAGATCGTGATAAAACAAAACGCCCGCTCATGGGACAAATTGCTACGGAGTTATCGGATTATACTGTTATAACCTCAGACAACCCTCGCACAGAAGATCCGGGTTCTATAATAAATGATATAACAGAAGGTATAAAAAACACAAAAGCAGCGTACAAGGTAATCGAAAACAGACATGATGCAATTTGTTGGGCAATTGATAGTCTTAATAACGGCGATGTGCTGATAATTGCGGGAAAAGGACACGAAACTTATCAAATCCTGGGGAAAGAGAAGATTCATTTCGATGACAGGGAAATCGTAGCGCAGCATATCAGGCAAATCCGCGCAAACAGCAGAAAACAAAAAGTAGAGGATTTGGATTAGCGGATGATTATTCAGGTACTAATTTCATTCTTTATCGCTCTTGCCGTTACAATTGGCGCAGGGTATGTGTTTATACCTTTGCTTCGTCGTTTAAAAGCAGAACAATCTATACAAGAGAACGGACCCGTCTGGCATAACAGCAAGCAAGGTACTCCGACGATGGGTGGAATAATTTTCATTCTGGGAATTCTCATAGCATGCTATATTGCAGGTGCAAGTGAAATGAGAGACAGAAATTTTCATCACTTTTTCATTTTCTTGTTTTCTTTTGTTTTTGCGCTGGTAGGTTTTCTTGATGATTATGAAAAACTTAAAAAAAAGCAAAATTTGGGATTAACGGTACTACAAAAATTCTCCCTGCAACTCATTGTTGCTGTTGCGTTTGTGATAATACTGGACTTTACGGGGAGTCTCACAACGAATGTTTATGTACCGTTTTTTAATACCTCATTTACGGTTCCTGCTTTTTTGTACTATGGATTTGCGGCATTTGTAATTGTCGGAACAGTTAATGCAGTAAATATAACAGACGGCACAGACGGGCTTTCAACAGGGGTAACAATTCCGGTAATGATAGCATTCACTGTAATTGCAATTTTATGGGGTGATGCCGTAAACGGCATTTTTGCCGCTGCGGTTGCGGGAGGTCTGGTTGGGTTCTTGATATTTAACTTTTATCCCGCAAAAGTATTTATGGGGGATACCGGTTCATTATTTCTCGGCGGTGCTGTCTGTGCGCTGGCATTTTCACTGGATATACCTTTAATACTAATAACACTCGGAATTGTTTATTTTATCGAAACACTTTCGGTTATCATTCAAGTATCATATTTTAAGTTATCAAAAGGAAAACGGATATTCAAAATGGCTCCGATTCATCATCATTTTGAAATGTGCGGATGGAATGAATATAAAGTATTTGCAGTGTTCACTACTGTATCGGTGATTTTTGCGGCAATATCAATTTTTGGTGTCTATCAGAAATAAATGATAAGGAAGAAATATGGACAAGAACACAATGAGTAAATTTGAAGAGCTGAAGAACAGGCAAGTCGGTGCTGATCCCGATGTTCTTAACTGGAATGAGCGCGACCTGTCAACAGAGCTTATTGATGCCGGAAAGAAAACTCCGGGTATGGATAAGCCGATGTTGGTTATCACACTTGTAATCTTGCTTATCGGTATAATAATGGTTTTGTCTGCAAGCTTCACCCGCAGCTTGTATCTGCAAGGTGATCCGCTTCGGCTATTTTCCAGACAGCTTATTTTTGCTGTAAGTGGTGTCGCGTTAATGCTTGTGACTTCGCGCATCAGCGTCCGAACGATAAGCCGGTGGTCAATGCAATTATTGCTTGTATCTATTGTGCTTCTGGTTCTCGTTTTGATAATTGGAATCAGGGTAAACGGCGCAAGAAGATGGATCGGTTTAGGCGGAGAGAATGGGTTTATGACATTCCAGCCCTCTGAAATCGCAAAAATGGCTTTAATTCTATCATTTGCACAAATGATGTGCAAGCTTGGAAGAGACAGGATGAGGACTTTTAAATTCGGTGTGATACCGTTTGCAGTTGTTACGGGAATAATGATAGTACTACTGAGAATGCAGCCTCATCTTTCGGCTATTATCATCATTACTGCTCTCGCGGCAATAATGATGTTTGCGGGGGGAACAAAACTAAGATGGTTTTTGCTGGCTGTAACCATTTTAATCGCCATGATCAGCGGATTTGTGTTTTTTCAGCTTCGAACTGCTGATCCCGATGTTGCGATCAGTAATGTCTCAATGGATACAGTAAGAGAAAATCTGGATCTGAGAAGCTTGGGGTATGAAGGAAGACGGATAACAGCGTGGCTAAACCCCGATGCCGACCCGCTCCGGGACGGATTTCAAATACGCCAATCATTAAATGCTGTCGGTTCCGGCGGTCTGCTGGGTCTGGGTTTGGGGCAAAGCAGGCAAAAGCATCTGTATCTGCCGGAAGAACACAACGACTATATATTTGCAATTGTGTGCGAAGAACTGGGTTTCATTGGTGCTATGTTGATACTAATGCTGTTCGCACTGCTGATAATCCGCGGATACTGGCTCGCGATGAACGCAAATGATAAGTTCAGTTCACTGATCACAATCGGGATAACGAGTCTTTTAGCTATCCAGGTATTTTTAAATGTAGCAGTTGTAATAAACCTTCTGCCTGCTACGGGTATTTCATTACCGTTTTTCAGTTACGGCGGTACTGCATTGTGGATACAGCTTGTCCAAATCGGAATAATTCTTTCGGTATCCAGAGAAATTCCACTGACAAGAGATATGAAAAAGGTGAAGGAAAGTGGAAAGCTAAAAGAAGAAAGTGGAAACTCACAGCTTTAGGGAAAGGAATGGTCAACATAGTGAAATTTCTTTTCGTTTGCGGCGGTTCTGCGGGACATATAAACCCTGCGTTAGCGATTGCGGAAGAGTTACGTAAAAAAATATACGATGCAGAAATACTCTTTGTCGGTGCAGATAAGACTTTAGAAAAGCGTTTAATACCAAAAGCAGGATTTCAGCTTACAAACATCAATATGAGCGGGCTTAGTCGAGGGTTTTCTCCAAGCGATATCGCACACAATATAAAAACTGCTCTGAATCTCTTTACCGCAAGCTTTAAAGCAGATAAGCTATTAAAGGAATTTAATCCCGATGTCATAATCGGAACAGGAGGATATATATGCTATCCGGTTATCAAAAGAGCAACTAAAAAAGGAATTCCGGCATATATTCTGGAACCCAATGCTTGTCCCGGACTAACTGTAAAAATGCTTGACAAAGCAGTTGATGGAATTTTCGTTACCTACAAAGGAATAGAACGCAGATTCAGCAGACCCGAAAAAGTAGTGTATACAGGCACACCGCTTAGTAGTGAGTTTAATAAACATGTAAACGAAAAAGAAGAAAGGCAATCAAACGAAAAACCTTTGGTTGTATCATACTGGGGCTCCGTCGGAGCAACGGAGATGAATAATAAAATCATTAATTTCATTGCGAGAAATTCACAAGAACAGAAGTTTAATCATATCCATGCGACAGGTATCGGCGACAGTATGAAAAGAATGAAAGAAAAGCTGGAAGGCTTAGGCATAAAGGAAGTAAATGCACCCTTGATTGATATTAGAGAGTATATAGATAACATGCCTGAAGTGCTGATTAGAGCAGATTTGGCTTTAACAAGAGCGGGAGCTTCAACAATTGCAGAACTGAAAGCGACGGGTACGCCTGCAATACTTGTACCTTCTCCGAATGTAACAGAGAATCATCAGGAAGAAAACGCACTAAAGATGCAAAACACCGGTGGAGCCGTAATGATAACGGAAAATGATTGTAACGGTGATGTGCTGTTTGACATGGTAACGGCAATTCTCAATAACAAGAGTAAACTGCAGGAAATGGCAAGGTCACAAAAGTCACAGTCCGTGCAGGATTCGGCATCAAGGATTATTGACATTGTTACCGGCAGGTTAAGCGATAGTATTAAAGGAGTATAAAATCATGGCGGGGAATAAGAAACGGCTGCACTCAACACCGATACCTTATGTTGCATTCGGCATAATACTTATTTCCTTGATGACAATTCTTGGTGCGGGTGCATTCTTAAGAACAAATGAAATCAGAGTCGAAGGCGTGGTAATGTACTCGCCCGAAGATATTGTTCTGGCATCAGGTATATCAGCCGGAGATAACTTGTTGTTTATCAGTGCTCAAAATGTGTCTCAAAACATACGCGCCGCGCTGCCTTTTGTAAATTCTGTACAAGTTACGAGGGCTTTGCCTAATACTGTACACATTGAGGTAACCGAAAGCGTAGCAGTAGCTGCGATTACATTTGCCGGTGAAATATACGTTATCGACTCATCGGGCAGAGTCCTTGCCCGCTTGCCAATCGCAACGCCGGAGCTTGAAGGAGTAAATATAGGTGACTTGATAGAAATGCGGGGGGTCGATATTGAGGAAACTGCGGTTGGAAACTTAGTACGACCGGTTTTCGGTTCGGAAACAAAGGTACAGTATATGCAAGACATCTTAATTGCTTTGGAACGGGATAATCAGATAGGTTATGTATCTTATCTTGATGTTTCAAACATAGTTAATGTGTTTTTCGGGTATCAAGGTATCTATAGAGTAATACTCGGAGGATCTACGAGTCTTCGCCCCAGCAACTTGAGGCACAAAATAGGTATGCTTGAAGATTCGGTGAATCAACTCAGAGAGCAATTTCCAAATATCCCCGGGAGAATACTCTGGGAGCATGAAACAGGCAGAGCAACCTTTGCTCCTGACTAAAGAAATATTAAAGAGATACTATTTGTAACTATTTAATAGAAAAGTATTGACCTTGGAAATAAAAACATATAGAATATCGGATGATGTGCAAATTCCATATTAATCAATACTATTAACAAAATCTTTATAATGTGAGTTTATTATGAAAAAGGATAATAAATCAGTACGGGAGGTTGAGTATATGGCGGTTTCAATAGAAAGCGCTCCTGACAATGTTGTTGTAATTAAGGTGGCGGGGGTTGGCGGTGCCGGTAATAATGTCGTCAACAGAATGGTTTCCGCCGGAACACAGGGTGTTGAGTTTATCGCTATCAATACTGACAAGCCCGCATTATCAGCATCAAACGCCTCTGCAAAGGTTCAAATAGGTGAAAAGCTGACAATGGGTCAAGGCGCAGGCTCAAGTCCGGAGATAGGAAAAAAAGCAGCGGAAGAGAGCAGAAACAATGTAGCAAAAGCTCTTGAAGACGCGGATATGGTCTTTATTGCCGGAGGAATGGGCGGAGGCACGGGAACAGGAGCTTCACCTGTGGTAGCTGATATCGCCCGCGAAGCTCAAGCTCTTACAGTAGGGGTCGTCACAAAGCCTTTCAGCTTTGAAGGCAGACGCCGTATGGAGCAAGCCGATGAAGGCATAAAAAACCTTCTTGGTAAAGTAGACTCATTGTTAGTCATCCCCAATGACAGGTTAAAAGCTGTATCAGATCAAAAGTTAACTTTTGCCAATGCCTTTGAAATAGCAGACGGTGTACTTCACCAGGCTGTTGTCAGCATTTCGGAGCTGATTAAGAAAACAGGTTTCATAAACCTTGACTTTGCCGATGTCACTTCCATTATGAAAGACGCAGGATATGCTCATATGGGAGTCGGTCATGCGGCAGGCAAGGGTAAAGCAGAGGAAGCTGCCCGTGCAGCAGTTACAAGCCCTCTGATGGAGACATCCATTGACGGAGCGAGAGGTGTTCTTGTAAACATCACCGGCTCAATAGACATAGACTTAGACGATGTAGAAGTCGCGGCAAGCCTTGTGGCAAAAGCAGCACATCCGGATGCGAATATTATTTTCGGTGCATCCTTTGATGAAGATATGGAAGATGAAATTAGAGTCGTTGTAATTGCAACACGTTTTGACGATTCACTCAAAATGAGCAGTAACGCAGGTGTGGCAACAAACAGCAGCAGCGGTTTTGGAAGCAGCCTTGGCAGCGGTCTTGGAAGCAGTTATGGCAGTACCCAAAGCAGTACTCCCGTCAGCAGCTCAGCGTCAAATGTTTTCGGGGAACAATACAGCGCAAAGAAACCGGAAGATATATTTACACCCGAACCTGCAGCACCACCGCCTCCGCCTCCGCCTCCACCGCCCCCGCCGCCTCCACCACCGCCGCCTCCTGAAGAGGAAGACCCGTTTGATACGATTTTCAAAATATTCAACTCAAAGTAACAACCGTTGGTTTAAGGCGGCGAAGAACGTTAATAGCGGTCTTCGCCGCATTTAAGTTAGGAGTAAGGTCAGTTTGAGCAAGGTAATAGCGGTAGCAAAAGACGTTATTTCAGTCTTCATAAACTATCCCATAGGACGCAGTGCCGCGGCTTTGTCATACTATCTGACGCTTACTGTATTTCCGTTCTTAATATGTGCCAGCGCAATAATAGGGATAGTTAATCTTCAAGAAACTGATGCACTTACAATACTTGAAGGTGTTATACCCGAAGCCGCCATAGATACGCTTTCAGACTATTTTGACTATATCACCAACAGCAGAACAGAGTTAATGTTAACAATCGGACTAGCGGCAATGTTGACTTCGTCATCAGCAGCTTTTCGTTCATTTACCGGAATCACCGGGGAAATTCAAGGGAAGATGCGTTTTACCGGATTATGGCGATGGGTGATCAGCTTCATTTTCTCAATTCTGCTTTTAGTTGCGATTTACGCATCGGCACTAATTGTTTTATCGGGAGAATGGCTGACAGGTTTTCTGGAATTACACTTTGACATAATTGAGTTAACGGCAATATGGAACTGGACAAGGTTTTTGCTGCTGTTTTTCTTACTCTTTGCCGTAATATACAGCGTATATCTGATATCTGCTCCAAAGCATGCTACAAGAATGTCGCGTTTACCGGGCGCGCTTACAGCGGCTATAGTATTGGTTATAGCGAGTATGCTTTTTTCACAACTCATAACATTTTCAATTCGATATGAAGTGCTGTACGGCTCTTTGGCGTCTTTTGTTATTCTAATGGTTTGGTTATACACATGTGCTTTGATACTGATTATGGCAAATGTCATAAATATCTCTGTAAGTAAGTTAAAAGAGGTGAAGAAAACTGAAAAACTATCTGAAACCGGAAAAGCCGGATGATTTTAAGGAAATATCCATACAAGGATTTGCGCATATAGGTGATGCGGTGTACGAACTAATGGTTCGTACATGGCTCTGCACAAACGGAACATCTACGGCAAAAAACCTACACAATAAAGCTGTGGCATTAGTTTCCGCAAAGGCTCAAGCTGTTGCGGCAGACGCGGTATTGTCAAGCCTGGATGAAGAAGAGCTCGCAGTCTATAAGCGAGGGCGAAACACGCATTTAAGCTCCGTACCAAAAGGTTCGACTCATGAGGAGTATCACGCCGCAACAGGAATTGAAGCACTGTTTGGTTATTTATATCTGGGTGGCAGAACCGATAGGTTAAACGAGTTGTTTGAAAGGATTTATAAAAATGCCTCTGGATGCAATATGCCTGACTGCAATAAAAAATGAATTGGCAGAGAGTATTACGGGTTCAAAAATAGATAAGATACAACAACCGGAACGTGATTTAATTATTTTCTCTCTCAGAGACAAAGGAAATCAATCATACAGGTTGCTTATATCCGCAGGTTCGGGTGATACAAGGGTGCACTTGACAGAGCATAAGTTTGACAATCCGCAAACGCCGCCGATGTTCTGTATGCTGCTCAGAAAGCATCTTACGGGCGCAAGAGTGATAAAGATTTCGCAGCCTCCGGCAGAGAGGGTGTTGATTTTTGAGCTGGAGTCGTTTAGCGTGCTTGGTGAGATTGTTGAAAAAAGGTTGATTGTAGAGCTTCTCGGACATCAGCCGAACATTGTACTGACCGGCAGTGATGGAATAATCATTGACTGTCTGCGTCGTGTCGGCGGTGAACTGAACGAGAAGAGATCGGTTTTACCGGGCTTGCTGTACCGTGCTCCACATCCGCAGGAAGGAAAGTATAACCCGCTTAATATGACAGGGGAGATGTTATGTGAGCTTCTTAAACATGCAAATGACGAACAGGTAGATAAATGGATGGTATCAACTTTTAACGCCTTTTCGCCGCTGATTTGCAGAGAGATTGTGTGGCGTGCTTATGGAGATACGGATTTACGGGTCGGAGATATCAGAGATAATGGAGAGGGATTAATAAATGCGTTTATTTCTCTGATAAAGCAAATTAACTTAAATAAGTTCGAGCCATGGCTTATTTCTACGGATACCGGCAAGCCTTTTGATTTTTCTTACACGCACATCATGCAATATGAAAAGAAATACTCTTCAAAGCTCGAGAGTAACTTTTCGCATCTGCTTGACAGCTTTTTTACTCTTTCAGCGAAACAGAAACGCATGAATCAACGAAGCGCAGCTACATTAAAAGTAATGACGAATGCACGCGACAGGCAGGTGCGCAAACTGACAGCACAAAAAGCAGAGCTTGATGAGACCTCAAAACGGGACTATTTACGTGAGTGCGGTGATTTGATTACAGCAAACTTGCATTCTATGAAGAAGGGTCAATCGACTTTGGTTGCGTGTGACTTTTTTGCGGACAATGGCAGTGGTTCGGATTTTGAGTGCAGTGGTGGTGTTAGAGAAATAAAACTTGATGCAATGAAAACTCCGCAACAAAATGCGGCTAAGTATTAAAGGCTTATACAAAAGCAAAAAATGCACGCAGCTTTCTTACTTCGCAAATTCAAAGCGGCGAAAAAGAGCTTGCTTATATTGAAAGTGTTATAGAACAGTTAAAACGCGTTGAGAATGAACAGGATATAGATGAAATCCGAAACGAGCTTTCACAAACAGGATATCTGAAAGCGTCCGCGCAACTTCGGCTGCCAAAGCAGTCAAAGCACCATAATCATAGTAAGCAGCAGGGTGGCAGGGTGCAAATGAAAGCAAAATCAAGTCATTCAGAATCAACTCCTTATCGTTTTACCTCTTCGGGCGGGTTTCGGATTTTTGCCGGTAAAAATAATGTTCAAAACGATAAACTGACCCTGAAAAATGCCGCAAGGTCAGACATTTGGCTTCATGCTCAGAAAATACACGGCTCCCATGTGATAATTTCCTGTGCAGGTACCACTCCTGATGATGACACAATAAAAGAAGCAGCCTCAATAGCTGCATATTATTCTGCTTCAAGAAGTGACGGCAAAGTGCCTGTTGACTATACGCTTGTGAAGAATGTAAAAAAGCCATCGGGAGGCAGACCGGGCATGGTGATATATAATGATTTTAAAACAATTATAACTGTTCCGGATGAAGATTTGGTAAAACGTTTGCGGTATAGTTAATATTATGTTAGAATCGGGAAGGGATATGTTTTATGGAAGAAATAACTATGAGTGTTGACAGGCTTGAGAACATTATCAGTGTTTTCGGGTCTTTTGATGAGAATTTGAAGTTAATTGAGCAGGAGTTTGGGGTCAGTATTATTGACAGAAACTCGGAGCTTACTATATCGGGTGAAGAGGAGAATATTCATTATACTCAGCGTACAATCAACGGTCTTCTGATGGTTGCAGCTAAGGGGGAGTCTATTGATTCGCAAAATGTTAAGTATATCATCAGCCTTGTAAGGGACGGTCATGATGATAAAATTGCCGATATCAGCAGGGACATTATTTGTATTTCCGCAAAAGGTAAACCTATCAAGGCAAAAACCCTGGGGCAAATGAAATATGTTGATGCAATTGCTAAAAATACTATTACACTTTCTATCGGTCCTGCGGGTACAGGCAAAACGTACCTGGCTGTGGCACATGCTGTAGCAGCATTTCGTGCAAAGGTTGTCAATAGGATAATTCTGACTCGACCCGCGGTTGAAGCAGGGGAGCGCCTCGGTTTTTTGCCGGGTGATTTACAAAGCAAGGTTGATCCGTACCTTCGACCTCTTTATGATGCACTCTTTGAGCTTTTAGGGGTCGATACATATAACAGATATCTCGAAAGAGGAAATATAGAAGTTGCCCCGCTTGCTTATATGCGGGGAAGAACCCTTGATGATTCGTTTATTATTCTCGATGAAGCGCAAAACACATCACGCGAACAAATGAAAATGTTCCTTACAAGACTGGGTTTTGGTTCAAAAATCGTAATAACAGGTGACATAACCCAAATTGACCTGCCGCCCGATAAAACAAGCGGTTTGAGAGACGCTATGAGAGTCCTCGAAAACGTCCCCGATATCGCAATTTGCAAGCTCTCATCAAAAGACGTCGTAAGACACGAACTGGTATCGCGAATAATCGAGGCTTATGATAAGCGGGAGAATAAGCCGAAAACTAGGATTTAAGGGTTAGTGAAGAGCTGAAAACTCAATAAATAGAAAGTTGAAAGTTGAAAATTGAATGTTAAGAAATACGATAATGTAAAGCATAAGGTATTTATGCACAGTGGCAAAGAAGCAATCTGCGGTACCTGTAAGCAGCTTATTATACAGGCGGTACAAGCGGTACTGCAATATGAGCGAGTGGATGTACCGTGTGTTGTTAGTGTGCTGATAACTGATGATGAAGTGATTAGAGACTATAACTATGAGTATAGAGGTTTAGATGAGCCGACTGATGTGCTTTCGTTTCCAATGCAGACGTTTAGAAAAGCAGGGTGGGGTGGTATTTATGACCCGGAGTTTGACGAAAGTACAGGAGAACTCACACTCGGTGATATAGTTATATCGTTGGAAACAATTAAAAGGTACGCTGCCGAATACGGAAATACAATTGAACATGAAACAGCATATATGATAATCCACTCAACATTGCATTTGCTGGGCTATGACCATGATGATGAGAGTAGTGATAGGATTATGCATAACAGGAGCAAAAAAGTAATACTTTATTTATTACGTAGCGGTGAGGAGTATTATATTTAAATTTCCAGTCGAGTTGGCGGACGGGAACTCAATAGAAGTATAAGTCAGCGAGAACGTAGTACGGCGTGTTTGAGAATGGAAATTTAAATATAATGCTGCGAGCGCAAGCGGATGGCTTGTTCACACCTTAAATAAGAGGAATATATATATAATGATAAACAAAGTGGCAATGATTACTATAGTCGGCAGAGCAAATTCAGGGAAATCTACTTTAACAAACAAACTGACAGGGGACAAGGTTGCTATTGTATCGCCGAAACCTCAGACGACTCGTAATCGTATTTTCGGTGTATTTACGCATAATGATACGCAAATGATACTTTTGGACACTCCGGGTTTTCACAAAGCTAAGACACGTCTTGGAGATTACATGGTGGGCGTTGTCAAGGAAAGTGTTGCGGACGTTGACGCTGTGGTTTTACTTGTTGAACCTGTAGATAACATAGGGACACAAGAAGAAATGTTAATTGAGCATATTAAGAAATCGAATGTACCCGCTATCCTTGTGATAAATAAAATAGATACGATCAAACCCGACTTAACTCTTCCGATTATTGAAAGATACTCACGACACTATAATTTCGACGCAATAGTACCGGTATCCGCTAAAAAAGGAGACGGGATACCTGAACTTCTTGAAATCTTCGAAAAATACGCAAAACAGGGATCGCAGCTCTTCCCGGACGGAATGACAACGGATCAGCCTGAAAGACAGATAATAGCGGAAATAATCCGTGAAAAGCTACTGATTTGCCTCGACAAAGAAATCCCGCACGGCACAGCAGTCGAGATAGCACTGTTCTCGGAACGGGGTGAAGAAGAAAATCCTATTATTGACGTTGATGCGACAATTTATTGTGAAAAGTCAAGCCACAAAGGAATGATAATAGGAAAAAACGGGGCGATGCTGAAAAAAATCGGACAATACGCAAGAGAAGATATCGAGCGCTTCATGGGAGCAAAAGTATTCTTACAGACATGGGTAAAGGTTAAAGAAAACTGGCGGGACAGCCAAACAATGATGAAGAATTTCGGGTATGTAAAATAATGTACATAAATACGACAGGTGTTATACTGCGAGAGGTGCAGTATATGGATACCAGTAAAATACTTACTGTTCTCACAAGCAGTGAAGGGAAGCTCACTGTATCCGCACATGGCGCACATCGTAAGAACAGTAAGCTTGCTGCAGTTACCGGACTGCTTGTTTTTTCGGAAATGACACTCTTTAAAAGAAAAGATAGATGGACTATAACCGAGGCGCGAAGCATAGAGCAATTTATAGGATTGCGTGATGACCTCAAGCTCCTTGCGCTCGGAACATATATCGCAGAGCTTACCGAAGCGGTTTCGGACGAAGACAGCCCGAATCCGGAGTTGCTGCCGCTCTGTCTCAACGCATTGTACGCACTAAGCGAAAAAATAAAAACACCGGAGTATGTAAAACCGGCATTTGAACTGCGGCTAATGGCAATCTCGGGATTTGAGCCCCTTTTGAGCCTTGAGGAAAATAACATATCCGACGAAAGCGCGATGGAAGACGGCATTTTAAGGTTAAGCTCCGGAGCATTGTGTGCAGCGGATTACATTTTGAGCTCGGATGCGAAGAAATTGTTTTCATTTAAACTAAGCGATGAAGCTCTTGGAGAGTTATCAAGAAAAACAGAGGGCTTCTTGCTGGCACATCTTGACAGACCTTTTAGAACACTGGATTATTACCATAAAATTTGACTCACCCGGGTACATGAACTGTTACGTTATTTCTGCCGTTCCTTTTTGCTAAATAAAGAGCATCGTCAGCATAATGGAGATAATCATTTAACGAACAGTTTTTTGTCGGCATATGAGTATTAACGCCAATACTTATGGTTATATTTGTGGATTTACCGTCATTAAATGTTATAAGCTTATTTTCTACATTGCTTCGTATTAATTCCGCAATCGTAATTGCATTGTCGGAATCGGTTTTTGGCAGTAGAACAATAAACTCTTCACCACCCCATCTGGCGGAAAAGTCAGTTGGACGTTTTGTTATACTGTCAATGATTTTTGCTACTTTTTGAAGAACGGTATCACCCATCAGATGACCGAATTCATCGTTACACTTTTTAAAGTGGTCAAGATCCATTACCAGCAGGCTAATTACCGTTTTCTCTCTTATTGCAAGTTTCCATTCTGATAAGAGGCGCTCGTGAAAGCTGCGTCTGTTGGGCAATCCCGTTAACTGATCTATCCTGCTTAGCTGTTCGATTTTTTTAATGTACTCAAGTATGCGGATTTGATTTTTGACCCGCTGCTTTACGACCTCCGGACTAAAAGGCTTTGTGATATAATCGGAGCCGCCCAGTAGGAGACCTTTGGTTTCGTCTTCCGGTCTTGACAATGCGGTTACGAAAATGACAGGAATATATCGTGTTGAGATGGCTTTTTTCAGCGCGACAATGGTATCAAATCCATCCATATCCGGCATAATGATATCAAGTATTATTAAATCCGGCGTTGTGGACTTTGCCAGTTCAATGCCTTCGTTCCCGCTCATGGCGACAAGTATCTTATAATCGGGAGATAAAATGCGCATAAGCGCAGCAATATTGACATCTGAATCGTCAATAATAAGAATTGTGTGTTTCTTTTGTTTCTTCATTCCTCCCGAAATTTCTGAAATAGTCATGATTTATCTATCACCCCCGTATCTGTGTAAATATCGTTGATTATATCATGTTAAAAAAAAAAAACATGAACAGTATATTACGAATTAATTTTGTTACAGAAAATCTATAAAAAATCGTAAAAAAGATAGTAAAAAGGCGGAAAAGTATAGAAAAAGCTTGACTTTTGTTTACTCGAATGTTAAATTATCTTTTGCCGCTTAGAATGGGTATATTAAGTGTGTGCAAAGTGTAATATTTTCAAAACGCAACACAATGCATTCCGCCTATAATAGCGAGTCTTACATTTAGTTTGAGGTGGAAAAAACATGTCACACGCAATATTTGAAACAGGCGGAAAGCAGTACAGGGTTAAAGAAGGCGATGAGATTTACATTGAAAAGCTTGATGCTGAAGATGGTGAAAAAATCAAGTTCGACAAAGTACTCGCAATCCTGAGCGAAACAAACCCGAAGATTGGATCTCCGTATATCAAAGGCGCCACGGTTACCGCTAAAGTAGTCAAAAGCGGAAAAGCAAAAAAAATCATAGTGTATAAAATGAAACGGAGAAAAGGCTATCACAGAAAACAAGGTCACAGACAGCCGTACACAAAAGTCATTATTGATAAAATTTCTGTAAGAGCAAGTAAGGCTAAAGCCGAACAAGAGACAGAAAAAGAATAGGAGTAAGAAATGGCACATAAAAAAGGAGTAGGTTCTACAAAAAACGGACGTGACAGCAAGTCGAAAAGACTCGGTCCGAAAAGAGCCGACGGACAATATGTTTTGGCGGGTAATATTCTCGTAAGACAACGAGGAACAAAAATACATCCGGGCATCAATGTCAGCCGTGGCAGTGATGATACGCTTTTTGCGCTTAAAAGCGGACGTGTAAGATTTGAGCCTTACGGGCGTGACCGCAAATGTGTTTCCGTATATGAGGAAGCTGCACAATAAAATATAAAGCAAAACGAAAGGACAGGAGTTTCAGACTGACCTGTCCTTCTTAGTTATTTTGACGGGCTATTCTTTGAAATCGGAATTTATTAGTTCGCAAAGAGTATCAACTGCCGTTTCTTCGTCGGGACCGTCTGCGATGATGCTGATTGTGGCGCCTTGTGCAACACCCAGTGAGAGTACGCCTAACAGGCTTTTGGCATTGACCCTTCGTTCATCTTTTTCAATCCAAATACTGCTTCTGTACTCGTTTGCTTTTTGAATAAGAAATGTTGCGGGTCTTGCGTGCAGACCAACAGGTTTCATTATCGTGGCCTTCTTCTCGTACATTGGTTAAGTTCCTCCTCAACTATGTTATCACTACTGTATCAAATACCAGCTGAAACGTCAAGTTTGATTTTTAAAATTCAACAATTGTTACTCCGTCTTCACCTTCACCATATAGACCAAGGCGGAAGGATTTTATGCCTCGTTGCTCACGTTTTAAGTAATTATGTACTGCCTTGCGAAGAACACCTGTACCTTTGCCGTGTATTATCGTCACTATATTAAGTTTTGCCATACGGGCATTATCCAGAAAACGCTCCAATGCATGTAATGCCTCGTCGGAATTCATTCCCCGCAAATCAATCTCCGGTTTAATGACAGCATTTCTCAGAGTTGCTTGAGACTTGCCGGTGTGCCTTCTTGCTTCATCTTGTGTGTCGTTTGCTACAAGAGACACATCTTCGGTATTTGCCGTTACTTTAATTATACCTGCTTGAAGAGTCAGCACATTATCCGGGTTGATTGAAATAACATCCGCGAGAGTACCGAGGCTTCGCAGCATTACTTTGTCACCGGGTACAATCTTCCCGGACAGCGGTTTATGCTCGATTTCTTCTATGGGGGTATCGAGTGAGCTTTCAGCCTCGTTTAGTTTTCGCAGCATCTCCGCCTTGGATTCATTCAGTCTAAGTTGGTCAGCGTTTTGTGTAGCTTCGATGCGTAATTGCTGCAGTTCATTCATCACCGATTCAGCCACTTTTCTTGCATCCTTGATGATAAGATTTGCTTCGCGCTTTGCGATTTTTGCGGCTTTACTTCGCTCGATGTCAAGCTGTTTTTTCAACTCCAGAGCTTTTTGTCTATCGATATCTGCTTCGCGAAGTAATTTTACGGTTTCGTTCTTTTCGCTTTCCAGTGTCAGACGTGTTTGTTCCAAGTCCGAGAGTGCATCTTCAAAAGCGGCATTTTCTGTGCTTACTCTCTTTCTTGCATCCTCAATTATATCATCGGGTAATCCCAGTCTTTTTGATATAGCAAAAGCATTGGACTTTCCGGGTATTCCGATTATCAGCTTATAAGTTGGCTGCAGCGTTTCGACGTCAAATTCACATGATGCATTTACAACTCCTTTTGTTGTAACGGCAAAGCCTTTAAGTTCCGCATAATGTGTTGTCGCCGCAATCAAAGAACCTTTCCGCCTTGCATGTTCGATTATTGATATAGCCAGTGCCGCACCTTCGACGGGATCTGTTCCTGCACCTAGTTCATCAAACATTATCAGCGAATCGGATTCGCTGCCGTCGAGGATTTTTACGATGTTTGTCATATGTGATGAAAAGGTTGAAAGAGACTGCTCAATGGATTGCTCATCGCCGATGTCGGCGAGGATTGAGCTGAATACAGGTACGATACTTCCGTCCCGGGCAGGGATATGAAGCCCGCACTGCGTCATTGCGCATAAAAGACCCAGTGTTTTAAGAGTTACTGTCTTTCCTCCTGTATTCGGTCCTGTTATAACGAGTGTGTCAAACTCGCCACCGAGTCTTATATCGACAGGGATAACACTTTTGGCAGAAAGCAGAGGATGACGGGCGTTATTAAGCAAAACATGTTTTTCATCTGATAACTCCGGCTCTATGGAATCAAGTTTGTATGATAGTTTGGCTTTCGCGAATATGAAATCAAGCTTGGTGAGTATTTCAAAATTGTTTACAAGGCTATCGCCATGGTCTGATACATCAGCCGATAACTCCGCAAGTATTCGCTCGATTTCCTGTTTCTCACGTGCTGCAAGCTCCCGAAGTTCATTGTTTATATTTACTACTGTCATTGGTTCAATAAACTGTGTTGCACCCGAAGAAGATATATCATGCACAAGCCCCGGTACACTGCCTTTGTGCTCTGCCTTTACCGGTACTACAAACCTGTCGTTTCTCATTGTAATTATAGGTTCCTGCAATGCTTTTGCATAAGCCGGGGAGGTAATAATCTTGTTGAGTGTTTGGCGGATTTTTTCACTTGACAGCCGCATATGCCTACGAATATCTGCCAGTTCACGACTGGCATTATCGGATATTTCTTCCTCCGATACTATCGCTGTAGATATTTTATTTTCGAGCGGTTTTATGGAATATAGAGAGTTAAACAAATAATCAAGAGCAGTTCTTTCTGCTTCTCTTTCATTTGCAGAGTAAGAAATTGCCGCAACCGTCGCTCTGAGCAACTGCAATACATCAAGCAATTCTCTGGTATTTAAAGACCCGCCTAAATTTGCACGCTTGATTGAGCTTCGGATATCTTTTAAACCGGAAAAAGGCGGACTCTGCTTTAAAACCATCATATTCTTTGCTGCCGTCGTTTCTGCAAGAAGTGTTTGCACAGAGCTAATATCAACACTCGGACGCAGCCCCAGTGCTGCGTCCTTTGCGGCTTCACTGACAGCTTCTGCTGCCAGCATGTTAAGTATTTCGGGAAGCTCGAGTATATTAAGTGATTTCTCAAATAGTGTCATTGATAATTGTCCATTCATTGCTGCTGTTTTATGTAATAATCTCCATCGTATCTCTGGCTATAACGAGTTCTTCATTTGTTGGTATTGCGAATACTTTTACTTTTGAGCCATTTCCTGTTATGTCGAGAAAATCGACAGCTCTTACGGCATTTGCCTCATCGTTGATAACAACCCCTATTCCGCTCAGCCTGTCGCAAATTGCTTTGCGTATATAGGGGGAGTTTTCACCGATGCCTGCGGTGAATACAAGAGCATCAAGCCCGCCGAGCGTAACAATATATGAGCCGATAAATTTAGCGACCTGATAGCTGAAAACATCAAGAGCAAGTTTGGCACGGTGATCAGCATCGGTTTTTTCTTTAGTGCTGCCGTCGCTGATATCAATACCTGCTGCTGTTTCAATATCGCGGAAATCAGAAGATTTGCCGTAAATACCGAGTACACCCGATTTTTTGTTGAGAACATCCATAGTTTCTTTTATTGCCGTACCTTCGATTGCTGCGATAATGTCTACAAGTGAAGGGTCAACGCTGCCGCATCTTGTTCCCATGGGAACACCTTCAAGCGGTGTTACACCCATTGTTGTATCTATTGATTTGCCATCTTTAATCGCAGCCAGTGATGAGCCGTTGCCCAAATGGCATGTAATGATTTTTGTGCCTTCCGCTTTGCCGCCAAGCCGTTCAATTGCAAGTGCGGATACATAACGGTGAGAAGTGCCGTGGAAACCGTAACGACGGATGTCGTTTTCTTCGTAGTATTTATAAGGTATCGGATATATGTAAGCCTCTTCGGGAATAGTATGGTGGAAGGAGGTATCAAAAACAGCAACCTGAGGAACTGCGGGCATTGACTCGCGGCAGGCGTTTATACCCATTAAATTTGCGGGAATATGCAAAGGAGCAAGCCTGATACAATCCTCAAGTACAGCAATAACATCTTCGTCAATTAATGCACTTGCAAAAAACTTACGCCCGCCGTGTACGGTTCTGTGCCCTACAGCGTTGATTTCTGAAAGACTGCCGATAACCCCGTAATCATCGGATGTTAACTTTTCGATAACTGCCGATATTGCTTCTGCATGTGTAGGCAGATGGATATCGCTGTCGAAAACAGACTTACCATTTCCGACGGGGGTGTGTTTTAGATGACCATCAAGCCCGATTCTGTCACAATTTCCTTTTGCCAGGATTTTTTCTGTTTTCATGTCAAACAACTGGTATTTCAGAGAGGAACTGCCTGCATTAATTACTAATACGTTCATTACATAACCCCTTGATAAAAATTTTGATTTAGAATAAAATGAATATACCAAACCAAAATCAAGTATAGTATAGAATCGTTTTTATTTCAAGAGGAAGAATTGTGAAAACAGCCGGAATTATTTGTGAGTACAATCCGTTCCATCTCGGGCATTTGGGGCATATAGAAAAGACAAAAGAAATTATATACGACACCCACGGTTCCGATGTTGCTGTTGTATGCGTTATGAGCGGTAACTTTGTTCAACGCGGGGATTTTGCCATCTTTAATAAGCAAGCAAGAGCAAAAATGGCTATACTCAGCGGTGCGGATTTGGTTATCGAACTACCGACCCCATATGTGCTGCAGTCTGCCGAAGGTTTTACGAAAGCCGGGGTTTACCTGTTGGATAAATTGGGTGTATGCGATTATGTATCCTTCGGAAGTGAATTGGGAGATATTAATGTTCTGCGCTGCGCTGCCGATGCGATTGCTTCTGAAGCGGCAAATGAACTAACCAGACAATGGCTTGACACAGGAATATCATATGCATCGGCACAGCAAAAAGCCGCTAATGCAGTGATGGGAGTGCAAGGGGAAGTATTCAACACGCCAAACAACGTTTTGGGAATAGAGTATATCAAGGCATTAAATTGCTATGCATCTAAGATAGAACCGATAACAGTAAAGCGAACAGGCGGTCAACACGATAGTGATGCCGGATACTCCGCATCTGCAGTTCGCAAGCAGTTGTTAGGCGACGGTTTACCAATATCGTTGATGCCCGACTCTGTATCTGTCATATGTACGGATGAAATATCATCGGGCAGGGGTCCGGTATCTGTAAATCATGCAGAACAGGCTATATTGTCACGCTTACGTGCAATTGAAGACTATTCTTTCATACCAAACATATCAGAAGGCCTGGAAAAACGTTTCAAACGCTACGCAACAACTGAAGCCTCAATATCATCAATTCTTAAAAAAGTAAAAACCAAACGCTACACAATGGCAAGAATAAGGCGAATACTAATGTGTGCAGCTTTAGGTATAACGAAAGAGTGCATTATAAAACCACCGCCATATATAAGGGTTCTGGCCATGAATGCCACGGGAATGAAACTCTTAAACAAAGCCCGGATAAAAGCAAAACTGCCGGTTATAACAAAACCGGCATCTGTATATGATTTGAACGATACGGCTGTAAAATTGTTTGAACTTGAGGCATCAGCAACAGACTTCTATGTATTGGCGTACCCGAAAGTAGAGGCAAGAAAAGGGGCACAAGAATGGCGCACATCACCGATAATCAATCCCGGAAGTTCTGATGTCTTTCTCTAATTAAATCGTTTTTTGCTTCTCTAATTCTGCGCAGGCGTTTAGCGCGCACTATGTTATACCTGACTACCAGTAAAATATATATAATCAGCAGCCCGCCAAGAATTAACATTACGGTTCTTGCTGCGGATGATGATAAAAGATCCCATACATGACCTCTGATATATTCAACACCACTTAAGCTGATGTTAGTATTCGCAACAAGATTTGTTCTTGCATATATAACACCGTCGCGTGAAATGACAACTTCACCAAGGATTTCACCGGCTTCTATCGGAGCTACAAGGGGTTCGTCGTTTTCTTTCGAAAAAATCGTTATATCCCTTATAAACACATCAGTCGGAACAGCGTTGTTGAGCAACAGGGATAAAGGTTCCTCAGGCCTGACATTGACAAAATCCGCGCCTGACCCGTGTAAAACCGGCACTCTATCCAGCAGATCGGTTATCTTCAAGACATCCCGCCACGCAAAATTTGTGTAGCCCCATTGAAATAACCTTAAGGTTTCGGAGTAGCTGCGAATATCTGTCGACTCATCCTCAAAGATATGAACATTGGAACCGAGAATCACAGAAATTAAGGCAAGACCGTCTTCTTCCGCAAAAGCAATCAGTGAGTACCCGCCTTCAAAGGTAGCACTGTCCCTGCCTGAAATTGAGTTTCTGTAATAATATCTGCTGCTTTGATTCAAAAGTGAGTTTGATGTTGTCAGAACGCGCGCTTCTGTTTCTTCAAGACCTTCCGTAGCATGCCGGAATGTGCTTGCTACTTCGGCAAAAAGCGCGTTTCTCATAGCCTCGCTGAAGATTAAATACATATCATATGCCGTTGTATACTGCGACTCACTGTACTTTCCGTGCGGGTTAACAAATCTTGTGTTTTCCGCGCCTATCAGGACAGCTTTTTCGTTCATCATTGCGACAAAAGAGGTGATAGTTCCGCCAAGGCGCAGGGCAATCATATTACATGCTTCGCTTGCGTTACCTACAAACGCACTGTACATCAGGTCAATAAACGTCATAACCTCACCGGGTTCAATATTCTGCGTTGTACTGTTCTCACCGATATCGTGCCATGCGCTTTCAGTCATCGTGATGAGCTCATGATCACTTACTTCATCGTTTTCAACAGCTTGCGCGGCAAGAAGAAGTGTCATAATCACCGTCAAAGAATCAGCAGGATGACGCATGTGCATGTTATCTTCAAATAATATTAACCCGCTATCCTTTTCGGCAAGTACAGCAGCACGAGCAACCAAGCCGTCAAAAGAAGCAGAGGCTGATGCGGGAAAGCTCGAACCTGCCTGCAAAAGGAATGCAACTAATAAAAAACCTGCGATTTTCCTCAACATCTAAATACTCCGATATGCAATGAATTCATTTTTATTATATCACAAAAGCATTCGCTGTAAATATTTCTTTTTTTCATAGTAATATTTTTGTGAATATGATACAATTATAAGGGTCAAAGACAAATTGTAGAAAAATTACAACTTTGGCTGCCCCCGTTTCAGACTTTTCAAAGTTAAGAAAGAATATGGGGGATTAAAAAATGAGATTAAGACGTTTGGAAATTGTAGTAATTGGTGTGACATTAGCGTTTGCGTTGTTTATGGGAGGCTTTTTTACCGGAAGAAGCTGGAGTGCGGTAAACATAATGCCGGTTACACAACAAAGAGAAGAGCCGCAGAATCCCGGCAGCGTTTCAGTTCAACTGCCCGATACAACATCGCAATCAGGCAGTACCGCCGCTGCATCCGAGACAACAACTAATGAAGCTTCACAAGCTGAAAGCACCGCAACAGCGAATGAAGCACCGGTACACGATGCAAGTACAGAAGCTGTGGGTGTGCCAAGAAGCGGTGATGGAAAGATAAACATAAACCTTGCATCGCAATCAGAGCTTACGGATCTTCCGGGAATAGGAAGCGTACTGGCATCACGAATTATAGATTATCGCAGGCAACACGGCGATTTCTTAAGAATCGAAGATTTAAGAAACGTTTCAGGTATCGGTGAAAAAAGATACGAAGCCATAATGGACAAAATAACTGTAGGATAAAGGAAAGCGGAAGATGAACATTTTAGTAGTTGATGACGAGAAGTTACTGGTGAAGGGTATAAAGTTTAACCTCGAAAATGAAGGTTATCAGGTCGATGCCGCATATGACGGTCTTGAAGCTGTAGAGCTTGCACGCAGCGGAGCTTATGACCTGATTATACTCGACGTAATGATGCCGGAGCTTGACGGTTTGGAAGCATGCATGAGGATACGGGAATTTTCTACTGTACCGATAATTATGCTCACCGCACGCGGTGAAGATATGGACAAAATAATAGGGTTTGAATATGGTGCTGACGACTACATAACAAAACCATTTAACATTTTGGAGCTTAAGGCCAGAATACGCGCTCTTTTAAGACGGAGTGCACTTGTCAATAATGTTACGGAATCCGTATTGATTGTCGGTCATATAACGTTAGACACAGAGAAACGTATTGCTGTAAAAAACGATGAACATGTTGAATTGACCGTAAAAGAGTTTGACGTTTTTGAGTTACTATCCAAAAATCCGGGCCGTGTTTACAGCAGAGAAACTTTACTTAATATCATATGGGGATATGAGTATCAAGGCGATATAAGAACAGTCGATGTTCACATACGCCGTTTACGCGAGAAGCTTGAAGAGAATCCGGCTGAACCGGAACATATCATGACCAAGTGGGGAGTGGGGTACTATATCAGAGGCTAACGCTATAAATCACGACATTGTATCGAAACCTACAGTTAGAAAGCTAAAATTCTTCAGCAGTATACGTACAAGATTTGCGCTTACGTATTTTGCTGTTGTTGTGGTTGTTCTTGTTTTGATAAATACGTATTTTTTATTTGCATCGCGGGATATGATATTTTCATTTAAAGAAGAACTGGTACAGAGACAGGCATCACTTATATCGTCAAGTATGGAAGAAACATTTGTCGACGCAGAGCTATCTATTGAAGATGAGGAAACAGTCGCCGGGATTGTTTCACGTCTGGATGTTGCGGGAGAGATGCAAATTGTAATCACGGATGCTGTCGGTACTGTTATATATGACCCTACCGGCAGAGCTTTCCGGCGGGACTTTCCGATGGAGCTTATGGATAGAGCACTTACCGAATATGATATATTTTACTCTCGTTTTTCTAACGGCACATTTTACAGTATTGCATTAACACCTATTATGAGCCAAGGTATGGCAATCGGTGTGGTTTCCGTGTTTGATACAGATACAAACCAAGGTTCAATGCTTTTGGGAATGCAGAGCACCATTGGAAATATCTCAGTAATTATCATTATCATTTCTTTGGTAATAACATCGCTTATTTTATGGTCTGTTGTACGGCGTGTTAACAGTATAGTCAGTGCTATAGAATCAGTCAGGGAAGGCGAGTACAGCTACCAGATAGCAATGAAAGGAAACGACGAATTTGCCCGCCTGGGTGATGAGTTTGACAGCCTGACAGGCAGGCTGAGAGAAACGGACGAAGTGAGGCGGCGTTTTGTCGCAGATGCATCACACGAGTTGAAAACACCTCTTGCCTCAATTCGTTTATTGACAGACAGTATACTTCAAAATAAAGATATTGAGCGCGAAACAGTTTTGGAGTTCATCGGCGATATAGGCATGGAAGCAGATCGCCTGGAAAGAACAACGGGTAAGTTAATGTCTTTGACGAGACTGGACAGTCAACTGTCTGATGAACTTAAACGTGTTGACATGAAAGCGTCTGTTGAGGCTACACTGAGAATGTTAAGACCGCTTGCCACTACGAAGGGATTAATACTAAGGTCGGCGTTGTCTGACGATTGCTTTATTTTGGCTACAGACGATCTTGTTCACCATGTCGTTTTTAACCTTGTGGAAAATGCAATAAAATACAATCAGCCCGACGGGAGTGTTTACGTCAGGCTTGAATCAATTGACAGAGTTGTGGTCCTGACTGTTAAAGACAGGGGAGTAGGTGTTCCTGAAGAAGATATCCCGCATCTTTTTGACAGATTCTACAGAGTCGACAAAGCCCGCTCCCGCGATGCAGGCGGCAGCGGTCTGGGTCTCGCAATAGTAAAGGATACGGTAACGGAGCTGGGAGGAAGAGTAAAGGCTGAGAAGCGCAAAGGTGGTGGCATGAGTTTTCATGTTATATTTGAAAAATACAGGGGATAGAGGGTAATAATATTATGTAGGGGCGACCGCCCCCGGTCGCCCGCGAGAGTGCAATAAACCGAAAACGGGCGACCGAGGGCGGTCGCCCCTACAAGAAGAAAATTAAAACAATAAGACCGATCTTATACCAATATCTTTTCCCCTACAACATGGACCTTCAACAAATTTGTAGTACCTGAATGACCTACGGGTACGCCTGCTGTCAGCACAACCAGTTCACCTTTTTCAAGGAGACCGGCATCCATAGCCGCATCCAGCGCGTGATTAAACAATTCGTTTGTTTCGGTTTCCTGCTCCGTTAAAAGCGGGATTATACCCCAGTTCAGTTTCAGTTGACGTTGTACGGTAGCGTCAGGTGTGCAGGCTATAATCGGGCATGTCGGGCGGTATTTTGTGACGTTTTGTGCGGTATTTCCTGAAAGAGAAACGGTCAAAATCGCAGCAGCGCGCAGGTCATGTGATGTGGTGACTGTTGCATGTGATATCGCGTTTGTTATTGAAGGCTCGGATTTATATTCACCTTGTTGGAAACGTTCGTTGTAATCGATTGATTTTTCGATTCTTTCGGTGATTTTCGCCATTGCTTTAAATGCCTCAACGGGATATTTTCCGACAGCAGTTTCACCGGATAACATAATTGCGCTGGTACCATCATAAATCGCGTTTGCGACATCAGAAGTTTCCGCTCGTGTCGGTCTCGGGTTTACAATCATTGACTCCAGCATTTGTGTTGCGGTTATTACAGGCTTACCTTGTTGTAATGTACGTGTTATTAAATCCTTTTGGATTATCGGCAGCTCCTCATATTCGACCTCGACTCCAAGATCGCCGCGAGCAATCATTATTCCGTCGCAGGCTTCCAATATCGAATCAACATTGTGGACACCCTCGGCATTTTCTATCTTTGCGATTATCTTGATTCTATTTCTGCTGTTAACGCGGTTTATCTCATCACGTATCTCACTTACATCTTTTGCATTTCGGACAAAAGAAGCGGCGATAAAATCAAAGTCATTTTCTACAATAAAGCGCAAATCAAGACGGTCTTTTGCACAGATATACGGAATATCAAGCCTTACACCGGGTACATTAACCCCCTTGTTGTTTGAAATATATCCGCCGTTGACAATTTTGGTCAGAATGTTCATGCCTGAAACGGACTCCACAATCAGTTCAATAAGACCGTCATCAAGCAATATACGGGTTCCTTTACTGACTTCTTCGGGCAATCCGCTGTAAGATATTCCGGCGCGTGTAGCGTTGCCTACAACAGAGTCGGCTGTAAGCGTGAAGGTCTTTCCCGCTATTAGATCAACACCACCGTTTTCAAAGGTTGTCAGCCGGATTTCAGGCCCTTTGGTATCTGCGAGCAATGCGACAGTTGCTCCTTTTTCTGCGCAAATCTCACGTAATAATGAAGCGCGCAGCTTCTGCTCCTCATGTGTACCATGCGAAAAGTTAAACCGTGCCACATCAAGCCCTGCATCAACCAATGTATGAAGAACATCGGGAGAATCGGTAGCCGGTCCCAAAGTCGAAACAATCTTAGTTCTTCTCATAAAATTTTTCCTTTATTAACTAACACATCGTCATTGCGGGCTTGATCCGCAATCCCCTTGACAATGCGGACTTCATGGGATTGCGGCTCGGAGGCCGCAATGACGGTTCGTTGTATCTTGCCTTTTGCTACTGCTTAATATTATTTATTGTCTACATTATATGCATGTAAGGTCAGGTCGAGAACCTTGTTTGAGTAAGCCCACTCATTGTCATACCATGACAGGACCTTTACGAAGGTGTCGTTTAATTGAATGCCTGCTGTAGCATCGAAGATTGATGTGTGGGGGTCGCCGTTGAAGTCTGAAGAAACGACGGCTTCATCCGTGTACGCGAGGATTCCTTTGAGTTCGTTTTCTGAAGCACGTTTCATTTCGGCGCAAATTTCATCGTATTTTGCCGGTGTTTTGAGATTTACTGTCAGGTCTACAACGGAAACATTAAGTGTCGGGACACGCATTGACATACCTGTTAATTTACCATTAAGCTCCGGAATAACAACACCGACGGCTTTTGCCGCGCCTGTTGAGGAGGGGATGATATTGCCTGATGCCGCTCTTCCGCCGCGCCAGTCCTTGCTGGAAATACCGTCAACAGTTTTTTGTGTAGCTGTAGTGGCGTGAACTGTTGTCATAAGTCCCGACTCGATGCCCCACTTGTCGTTGAGCACTTTTGCCAGGGGTGCCAGACAGTTTGTCGTGCACGATGCATTTGAAATGACAGGCATTGAACTGTCGTATTTGTCTTCGTTAACGCCCATTACAAACATTGGAATATCGGTTGTTGGGGATGTTATGATTACTTTTTTTACGCCTGCTTTGAGGTGCAGCTCTGCTTTGTCTTTTTTTGTGAACACTCCTGTTGCGTCAACAAGATACTCGACACCCCACTTTGTCCACGGAATAGACTCCGCATCAAAGCTGGAGTAGGTGACTATGGATTTTCCGTCAACGACAAGACTGTTATCCGTGTAGGATACATCGTGATTGAATCTGCCGTGAAGTGTGTCGTACTTTAGCATGTATGCCATATACTCCGGATTCATGCCGTCATTAATTGCAGCTACTTCGATTCCTCTTTCGAAAGCGGCTCTGAAGACCAATCTCCCGATTCTGCCAAACCCTGTGATACCTATTTTCAAGCTCATGAAAATTCCTCCGATTATTTATTTTGATTTTGCAGAAACAATTATACTTGTTATACGTTAAAAAATCAAAGAAATTATTTTTATTTTACACTATTTTTACGTATGAATTTTAACACTTGCATCGGCGAAATGATTGATATTACACAATAAACGATGAAAAGGTTGAATTATCACACGAATTTTGGTATAATGCGAAGTTGAGGAATTGAACAAAACGCGGAAAAAACGGATATACACTCGTCTGACAGGAAGTATCAATGGAAAAAAAGGTAGGAATATATGTACATATTCCATTTTGTAAGAGTAAATGCGCTTACTGTAACTTTTATTCACTCTCGTCATTTAAAGGCGGAGACAAATTAATACCCGATTATCAAACAGCCGTAATAAAACATATTGAGGAGTATGCCGCACAACTCGACGGATATCTGATTGACACTGTATATTTCGGTGGCGGTACTCCCAGTTACTATGGCACTTCCAGATTGATAAACATACTAAGTGCTTTGAAAAATAACGGTCATGTGCTGCTCGACTCTGAAATAACAGCGGAAGTAAATCCCGGAAGCATAAGCAGGGAAGAGCTGATAAAGCTCAGACGTGCGGGATTCAACAGGCTTTCAATCGGTATACAATGCGCGGATAACACAACACTCAATACACTCGGAAGAACTCACACGTTCGAAGATGCCGAAAGTACATTCAATGAAGCAAGGCGCGCAGGCTTCAAAAACATCAGCGTAGACATAATATTCGGTTTACCCTCACAAGACAAAGACTCATGGGCACAAACAATTCAGCGTATCGCAGGGTTAAAAGCGGAGCACATTTCATGCTACAGCTTGAAAATAGAAGAGGGTACCGAGCTTTATACGTTCAAAGACTCACCTTTTATCCCCGATGACGATACACAAGCAGACATGTACCTATATGCAGTAGATATGCTGGCAAGGTTTGGATACAGACAATATGAAATATCGAACTTTGCAAGGCGCGGATTTGAATCAAAACACAATATGAAATACTGGCTGGGTGAAGAGTACATAGGCTTCGGTTCGGGAGCACACTCATATGTAGGGCAATGCAGATACAGCTTTACCGAAGATGTTGAGGAGTATATCGAACAAGTCGGGCTGGGTAGGACTATAGTTGAGCACGACGAACAAATGTCAGATTTCGAAAACGCGGGTGAATACCTGATGCTCCGGCTTCGAACAACTCACGGCATATCCGAAGATGAATACTACAATATTTACAGGCTAAAAATGGACTTTGTACTTGAACTGCTGAAAAAATACGAGCAAAGCGGCTGGACATACTACAAAGAGGGACGGTGGAAATTTACTCCGGTGGGATTTTTACTTTCCAATATGCTAATCGGCGAATTGCTGGACGCGCAAACAAGACAAAGGACACAAATAAGCAAACCGTGGCAGACCGAATCCGCGGGTGAAGATGCTCAAATGACACTCTTCGACAAGCGCCCGGTGGCAGCAGGACTCTTCGGAGGAAGAAGACTTATAGGAAGAAACGAATTTTCTTAATATAGAAATTACCTGTTTGAATGGGAGAATTAAGCGTGAAACTAGTAAGCTCAATAAATAGAAACAGAAGACCGGGCAACCAGGCACCCCGCAGTGTACCGCAATACAAAAACGGTCCTGCAGATAGAAACCCCGCGACAGCCGGAGCAACGGTAGGGAGCAAAGCAGCACCGGTTTATCAAACCGCACAAAAAAGCAATGCAGTAAAACCGGTAGTAAAGAAAAAGTCACCGATTAAGGCAATATTGATATCATTAACAGTTGTTGTAGTCTTGATTTGCGGATTGTTTATAGCATTGGCTTTTTATGTGGATTCACTTGACACTGTATTTCCGAATGTTTGGGCAGACGGAATCAACGTATCGGGTATGACATTTGATGAAACCGTACAGCATTTGATTAACGAGGGTTATGAGAGTAATGTCGATGATGTGGCAGCTACAGTGGTTTTCCCGGACCAAAGCAGCTTTTCCGTAACGGGAAACGAAGTCGGTTTATCGCTTGATGCTACGGAAGCGGCTTCGACGGTATTCTCATTCGGAAGAAGCGAGACATTTATTAACAGTACCATTACATATATAGAATCACTTTTTGAAAGAACAGAGCTTGATGGCTTAAGCACTCCCAGTCTCGATGATACGATTGTGCGTACACTTGCGGCAGAGTATGCGCATAATTTCAATATTACATTGTTTGACAGTAATTTGGAAATAACCGATGAAAGCATAACAATCGTCAAAGGCACCGGACTAAAAGCTGCCGATGAAAATGAAGTTTTCAATTTTGCGATTTATACACTACTAAAAGCAGTTGAAGAAAATGATCACCTGACTGCATATTACACACCTGAAGCAATTGTTGAAGATGGTGTAGATTTGGTATTATTGTTTGAAACGATACATATAGAGCCGGTATCATCGGAATTAGACTTGGATACATTGCTGGCAACCGAGAGTTCAGAAGGACGGACTTTTGACCTTGACGAAGCGAAGGTCAAGCTCTCAAATGCAACAAACGGCATGACCATTGTTATACCTATATTTTCTCTTTACCCCGAATTGACGCAAGAAGAAATGCAAGAGAGACTCTTTCGTGATGTACTCTCCGAAAGTACATCAACACTTAATAACAACACAGCAAACAGGATAAATAATGTAAAACGCGCAGCGGAAGAAATAAACGGGACGGTCTTAAAGCCCGGAGATACATTCTCTTTTAACGAGGTTGTCGGCCAACGTACAATTGAACGAGGCTTCCGTTTAGCCAACGTTATCAGAAACGGGGTTTTTGTGGAAGCCCCGGGAGGCGGAATCTGTCAAGTTTCGTCAACATTACATGATGCTGTCTTGCATACACATCTTAGAATCGTTGAAAGGACAGCACATGGTCTTAGAATTGCATATATGCCTTTAGCGGAAGAAGGAATGATGAGTGATCACAGTCCAACCGGAGATGAATGGGTCAAGGAAGTTGGCGGCAGACGTTTCGCAAATGACGCGACAGTTTCATGGGGAACTATGGATTATAAATTCCAAAACAATTTAGAGTATCCCGTGAGAATAGAAGCATTCGTAAGTGGTCTGTTTTTAACAGTGAGACTTCACGGAACAAATCTGGACGGGTCATTTATTCGAACTGAAACAATAATATTAAGTAAAACGGAAAGAGTTATTGAAGAACGGGAGGATTCCGAGCTTCCGGTTGGAACCAGAGTTGTTATGCCCGGCTCCAGCGGACAAAGCGGCTACAGGGCCGAAGTCTGGAAACGGCACTATTCCGCTGATGGCGAACTGCTCAGCAGAGATCGTGTAGGGACAAGCACATACCGTGCGCAAAACAGAGTATATCTCAACGGAACCGCAGTGCCGTATGTGCCGGATTATACAGATGGAGGTGATACCGGTGACGGCAATACCGGTGATGACAATACAGACTAAGCACCATGGTAATGAGATAAAGAAGACAGATATATAATGCGTCAATGATTATATTCAACACATGAAGTGAATAATAGAATTTTGGAGGGTTTTATGAGTAAAGAGGGAACAGTTGGTTATAACAAGAAATCAGTTGCCGATATTGACGTTAAAGGCAAAAAAGTATTGCTGCGGTGTGACTTTAACGTTCCGGTTGACAAAGAAACAGGGAAGATAAGGGATGAAGGACGAATCATAGCAGCCTTACCCACTATAAACTACCTTTTAGAGCACGGTGCCGCAGTGATTGCCTGCTCACATTTCGGCAGACCGAAAGGTGAGTTTAAACCCGAATTTTCTCTTGCACCGGTTGCCGAGAGTCTCTCAAAACATCTCGGAAAACCCGTAAAAATGGCAAAAGACGTTGTCGGAGAAGACGCAACCCGGCTTGCCGCTGAGTTAAAACCGGGCGAGATAATGCTGCTGGAAAACACCCGCTTTCACGCGGAAGAAGAAAAAAACGACCCGGAGTTTGCAAAAAAACTTGCAAGCATGGCAGATATATTTGTATCGGACGCATTCGGCAGCGTACACCGCGCTCACGCATCAACAGAAGGAGTATCACACTACCTGCCGGCGGTTTCGGGTTTTTTATTGAAAAAAGAACTCGATCACATCGGAGGGGCAATATCCTCCCCGAAAAGACCATTGGTTGCGATTCTCGGCGGAGCAAAAGTATCCGATAAACTCGGTGTTATATCAAATCTCCTGAAAATATCCGATGCCATAATTATAGGCGGAGGAATGGCATACACTTTCTTCAAAGCTGAAGGCGGCAAAATCGGCAAATCCTTATGCGAAGATAATGAGTTTGAATCGGTATTGAAATGCAAAGAGGAAGCAGTCGAGCGCGGAGTCAAGCTTCTGCTGCCTGTCGATTCAATAGCCGGCCCGGAGTTTTCAAACGATGTAGACCCGATAACCGTTGACAGCAACGCTATCCCCGATGACATGATGGCGATGGATATCGGTCCGCGTGCCATAGTTGACTTTACAAGCGAAATTGCTAATGCGGGAACCATAGTCTGGAACGGACCTATGGGGGTTTTTGAATTCTCAAAATTCGCGGAGGGTACAAAAGCTGTAGCTAACGCGGTAGCAAATTCAAACGCAATATCCATAATAGGCGGCGGCGATTCCGCTGCGGCAGTTCGCAAATTCGGAGTAGAAGACAAAATAACACACATATCAACAGGCGGCGGAGCCTCACTGGAATTTATGGAAGGAAAAGTGCTACCGGGTATTGCGTGTCTGTTAGATGCGTAATAAGCCCCCTTCCACGGAAGGGGGTGGTGCGAAGCACCGGGGGTTGTTAAAAGTAATAAATAACTTAATAATAGGAGACGATATGAATAGAGATCTGAGGAAGACTATAATTGCAGGGAACTGGAAAATGAATATGCTGGCATCGGAAGTAAAAGCATATAAGGACGAACTAATGCCGCTTATAACGGAGTTCAAAGCTTGGTGTGATACAGTTGTATGCACACCATTTGTGTTACTTCCGGAGGCTGTATGTGCTTTTAAAGGCACAGGAGTCGGTGTAGGAGCACAGAACTTGAGCCAATTTGAATCAGGAGCATACACAGGCGAAGTATCGGCAGCGCAGCTAACCGATATCGGCACACAGTACGTAATAATAGGACACAGCGAAAGACGTCAGTATTACGGAGAAACCGATGAAACTGTTAATGCAAAAACGCTGGCGGCATTAAAAACCCCGTTGATATCAATCGTTTGCGTTGGTGAGACGTTGGAGCAAAGAGAAGAAGGTATAACAAACGAACTCGTCACAAAGCAGGTAAAAGTGGCGTTATCCAATGTGCCGGGAGATCGGGAGCTTGACAAAGTCGTAATAGCATACGAACCTGTTTGGGCTATCGGTACAGGAAAAACAGCTACACCGGAAGACGCACAAGAAGTTTGCAAAGTTATAAGAAATGTATTATCATCACTATACTGTGAAAAAGCAGCAGAAGCCATATCAATCCTCTACGGTGGCTCAATGAACGACAAAAACGCAAAAGACCTGCTGGCACAACCGGATATAGACGGTGGCCTAATAGGCGGAGCATCATTGAAACCGGACGCATTTGCCGTTATAGTAAACGCTGCAAATCAATAAAGACACGCTTGAACAACGGGAATTGGAGTTATAATTTTCAATTCCGTAGAGCGTAGGCATGGACGGTGGAGCGTCCGACAGTAGAGTACAGGATGTACTCTCTGGCGGTAGGAATTGTAAAATTATAACTCCAATTCTCGTTGCCACCAAACTACCAAAAAAAGGAAAAACTATATACATGAACAAACAAATTACTCTAGTCATCATGGATGGATACGGACTGGCGCCTAAGTCTCCCGGTAATGCAGTTGAAAATGCACATACTCCCGTTCTTGATGAGTTATTTAAGACCTGTCCTCATACCACATTGTCCGCATCGGGTGAGGACGTCGGACTACCCGACGGGCAAATGGGAAACAGTGAAGTCGGGCATACAAACATAGGCGCAGGACGTGTAGTGTACCAAGACCTGCCGATGATAACACGCGAAATCAACTTAGGAAAGTTTTTTGAAAATGAAGCATTGCTCAAAGCAATCAACACCTGCAAAGAAAAAAACACAGCACTGCACCTTATGGGATTAGTATCACCAGGCGGAGTACACAGCCATATAAATCACCTCTTTGGCTTACTTGAACTCGCAAAACGAAATACACTCACAAAAGTATATATTCACTGCTTTATGGACGGACGCGACGTACCGCCCGACTCCGGCAAAGAATCAATAGAAGCACTTGTACACAAATGCACAGAACTCGGAATCGGCAAAATAGCTACTGTAATGGGACGCTTCTATGCAATGGACAGGGACAACCGTTGGGACCGGGTTGAACAAGCATACAACGCAATGGTAAACGCAGAAGGGGAGTACCAACCCGACCCTGTGCAGGCAATGCAAAACTCATATGACAAAAAAGAATACGACGAATTTGTTAAACCTGTTGTATGCGACAAAGAAGGCATGGTGAAGCCGGAAGACTCCGTCATATTCTTTAACTTCAGGCCGGACAGAGCCAGAGAAATAACAAGAGCATTTGTTGATGAAAACTTTGATGGATTTAAAAGAAAACACGGCTATTTTAAACTTACATACATCTGCATGACACAATATGACGAAACCATCAAAGGAGTATATATAGCATACCCTCCCCATTTTCCCGAACATACATTTGGAGAAACTATCAGCGAGCAAGGACTTAAGCAGATTAGAATTGCTGAAACCGAAAAATATGCGCATGTGACATTTTTCTTCAACGGCGGTGTGGAACAACCATTTGAAGGAGAAGAACGTATACTGATACCGTCGCCAAAAGAATTTCCGACATACGATCTTATCCCGGAAATGTCAGCACGAAAAGTGGCACAGGCTGCGCAAAAGGAGATTCTCAGCCGTAAACATGATGTTACCATCGTAAATTTTGCGAACTGTGATATGGTAGGGCACACAGGTGTCTACAACGCGGCAGTCACAGCAGTTCAAACCGTTGATGAATGCATCGGTTTAATAGTAGAAGCAATTAAAGAAACTAATGGATATCTTTTAGTGACATCAGACCATGGGAATGCCGAAATAATGCTTGCAGAGGACGGGGTTCACCCCCAAACAGCACACAGCACAAATCCTGTCCCGTTTCTTATCTACGGAGCTGACGTTAAACTAAAATCCGGCAGACTTGCCGATATCGCACCAACGCTGCTTGAGCTGCTCGATATAAAAAAACCGGATGACATGACAGGGGAAAGCCTTATAATCAAATGAGAAATGATAAATGACAAAACTGAATATATCCGGGATTTGAGAGCAAGAAAGAAGATAAAAATTTATAGATATTATTATTTTGAAGAGGAGACGAATAAATGAAGGACTATTTGGAGATTATTGACGTAACGGGGCGTGAGGTACTTGATTCCAGAGGGAATCCAACAGTAGAAGCCGAAGTAACGGTTCTGACCGGAAAAGACGAGTTTATAACCGGCCGGGCAATGGTTCCATCGGGAGCGTCAACCGGGAAATTTGAAGCGTGTGAGCTTCGTGACGGTGACAAAGGCAGATATCTGGGCAAGGGAGTCTTGAATGCTGTTTCGAACGTAAACAGTGACATATCCGAAGCATTGCTCGGACTCAACGCAATGGATCAGGTAGCAATAGACAAAGCTCTGATAGAGCTGGACGGAACTCCGAATAAATCAAAACTGGGAGCCAATGCAATACTGGGAGCATCACTTGCCTGCTCAATAGTTACATCAAAGGCACTTAAAGTACCGCTCTACAGATATATTGGCGGCGCATCCGCAAATATGCTGCCGGTTCCGATGATGAATCTGCTAAACGGCGGAGCCCATGCTGACAACAGCGTTGATATTCAAGAATTTATGATAATGCCGGTTTCAGCAAACAGTTTTCGCGAAGCTCTTCGTATGTGCGCGGAAATATTCCATGCACTTAAAGCGGTAGTTCCCTCATCGGGCGTCGGTGATGAAGGCGGCTATGCACCTAATCTGGCAGCAGACGAGGATGCGTTGATTGCACTGATGAAAGCTATCGAAAAAGCCGGATACAAACCGCATGATGATATCCGCATAGCAATGGATCCCGCAGTTACCGACTGGTTTAACGAAGAAGACGGATGTTACCATCTTCCAAAGAGAAAAACTATAATGACGAGGCAGGATATGGTAGACATGTGGGTCAATTTTGTAGGCAAATATCCGATTATCTCAATCGAAGATGGTATGGCGGAAGAGGATTGGGAAGGTTGGAAAATGATGACCGATGCCCTCGGCAGTAAGATTCAATTAGTGGGCGACGATTTGTTTGTAACAAACACGGAACGACTTAAAAAAGGCATAGACCTCGGTGTCACAAACTCAATCTTAATAAAAGTAAACCAAATCGGCACACTGACGGAAACACTTGATGCAATCAGAATGGCGCACAGAGCAAAATACACCGCAGTGGTATCTCATCGCTCCGGTGAAACGGAAGACACAACAATTGCTGATATCTCGGTCGCTGTCAATTCCGGACAAATAAAGACAGGTGCTCCATCAAGAAGTGACAGAGTCGCAAAGTACAACCAGCTACTGAGAATAGAAGAGGAGTTGGGCTCGGCAGCGTATTATCCGGGTATGAATGCGTTTTTCAGTATAGGCGTGTAGGAATAAAAGTTATGGCGGTTCAGGTTCAGGTGTTGGCTCAGGTGTCGGCTCAGGTGTAGGTTCAGGTGCCGGCTCGGGTGTAGGTTCAGGTGTCGGCTCGGGCATGGGTTCAGGCGGCAATTCGGGTGGCGGGGGTTCAGGTTCCGGTTCTCCCACCCATATAGCACGAAAACGTATAATATTTCTTGATGGATCCGCCGTAACTATTATTGCTCCGAACTCTTGCCCTACTATTTCCCAACCCTGGAGATCCGGTGCATATGCAGTAACTTCCGTACCGACAGTAGAAGTGTGAACACTTGAGTAAATTACTTCATTGTATTCATTCATGACTTCAACAGTAAACTCAACATCTTCCATCTCCCATGGATTCATAATTGAAGGAAGGGTAACATCATCCGGCATGCTGAACCGCCGGATTTCCAAGTTCTCGTGTATAGGCTCCATTATCATTCGGAAAATCTGAGCAGCCGGATTCCCTGATGATTCCATACGCGCCGGAGTATCATACCCCGTCCAAACGGCTGCAAGATAATACGGTGTATAGCCGATAAACCAGCGGTCGCGGCTGTCGGAAGAAGTACCTGTTTTACCTGCAGTCGGCATCGCGCTGAGATTAGCCGAACCTCCGGTACCTGCTACAACAGCATCAATGAGCATATCTGTCATCCAATACGCCGTGACATCACTTATTGCTTCAAAACCTACCGGTGATGTATTGTCGAGCAGGATTTCGCCGTCATGAGTATAAATTCTGGAGTATGTACGTAGTTCAACACGCATTCCTGCATTCGGGAACATAGTGTATGCAGATGCCATCTCACGAAGTGTTGCACCGTGCGTTAATTGCCCTGCGGCAAGCGGAGCATAATCATTATCGGCAAGTACCAGGTTAAAACCGAGAATATCTCTCATAAAAGCATACGACGTATCGGGAGTTAATTGATCTAATACAATAGCTGCTATAGTATTGATGGAGTGACGGAGAGCAGTTCTTACATCAACTAAGCCGCTGTAGCGTCGGGTGGCATTTCTGGGTAACCATGTTGTTCCTGTTAACACAATATCAGGACTATCAAGATATATTGAATCGGGAGTCAGCATTCCAAACTCAAGAGCGGGAGCATAAACGGAAATTGGTTTAATGGCGGATCCGGGCGGTCTTCGTGTTTGCGTTGCCCGGTTTAACAGCATATTCCGGCTTTTTGTACCAACTCCACCGGCAAGAGCTTTTATTTCTCCCGTATACGGACAAGCGATGATTATGCTCGATTGGAGCTGCTGCGCTGACCCGGTTACTTCCGGTAAGCTTGCCGGATTTTGATAAATCTCATCTACAATAGCTTGCATATGCGGATCCATGGTTGATATAATCTGTAAACCCTGCGTAAACAAATATCTTCTGGCAACCTGCTCGGACCAGCCCAGCCGCGTGACCAAATCACCTACAACATCTCTCATTACGGCTTCTTCAAACCATGTATAAATAACCATTTCCGGCTGATCATCAATTCCGCGCTGGAAGTTAAGCACAGATCTTATAGCTTGTCTGAGCTCCTGATCATTTATATACCCGAGCTCATGCATTCTTCGCAGGACAATCTCCTGCCTGTCTTTATTAGCTTGTCTGCTGACATAGGGGCTGAATCTTGACGGATTATTGGTGATGCTTATAATGGATGCCGATTCAGGAAGCGTCAGCTCGGAAACATCTTTGTTAAAGTAGTAATCTGCTGCTTCACTTATTCCGTAACGTCCATGCCCGAAGTAAACAAAGTTTAAATACAACTCAAGAATTTCCTCTTTACTGAATTGTCTTTCGTATTCCAATGCTCTGAAAATTTCCTGCAGCTTACGCTGAACCGTGACATCATCTTCTTGAGTCAGATTTTTAATAAGCTGTTGAGTTATTGTTGAACCCCCGAAAGTATCACGCATACTGAGAAACATATTAATAAAAGCTCCGGCAGTTCTATACCAGTCAACACCTTGATGAGTCCAGAAACGATGATCTTCAATAGCTACAACAGCGTTGATTAAATGCTCCGGAAACTCTTCAAAATCGACCCATCTGCGAAACTGTACACTCTGAATCGCTACGGACTCAACTCTTTGTCCTGATTCGGGATCAATATAATGAATCGTGCTTGTCCGATCCATCATAAAATCGGCAGGGTTTATTTCGAGCCCTGTTGCAAGCTCGGTTCTTACATAATAAATAAAAAAGCAGGCAAAAATCACAGCCGTTGTTACTGCGATAAGTGCCATTGTCCCGACTATTTTCAAGCCGAGGAAAAACACATCACTTAATATCCAAAAGCCGTTAACCAAGACCTTTTTTGTTATTCTTTTTGCCTTTACCGTGTCCATTACTACCTCTTGTATGAAAAATCATATTGCATTTTACCATATTTTGCGCTATTATTCAATATAAACACGGATTTATAGAAAGATATTGAGGAAATCACATGGACAGTGAATACGGGAGAGACCTTTTCACAATCACCGACGATGATGGCAACGATTATGTTTTGGAGCATGTGGATACCATTGAAATCGATAATGTTTTTTACCTTGCGTTTTTACCCACGGATTTGGGAGAAGATGACGAGAATTATGGCTTAATTATACTTAAGAAAACTGAAGAAGACGGGGAACAAATCCTGGTATCAATAGACGATGATGATGATCTGTTGGAAGACCTGTTTGAGCGTTTTATTGATCGTATTTTAGACGATGAAGAAGAGTAGTTAGTTTTCCCTGCTTTGTGCGTGATAGGCCTTTTTAAACCCACATTTCTTATATGGGATGCCGGTACTCTTCCTGTGAATTGCAGGCCTCCCGGATTATGCTTGACATAACCCGGACGTTGGAAGCAGAGCAGCAGGAAGGAGGCGACCCACCTGCCCGAAGGTGCAGGTTATAAATGGGTTTACACGGCACGGCGGGGATGAATAAGAATGGAAAAGGATAAACGTATTAATGAGTGGGATGTTTGATTCAAAAAACGATAAAGCCGAGCGTAAGCTTGCTTTATCAAAAAAACAGGAAAAGGAAAACAAAAAAAGAAGAATTATATCAATAACGGTCATAACTGTTCTTGTATTAATCTCTGCTATCGCAATTACTGTAAATTCAAGCTTTATACGTCGGACAGTACCTGTTGTAACCATCGACGGAATAGGATTTTCGGCAGCGGAATTTGAATTCTTCTTCAATACAGAGATATCGGAATACATGTCATTAATGTCACAATTTCAAGGCATGGGGCTTCCTGAACCGGATCTGAACCGGCCTTTAATAGATCAAATAAATCCAACCACGGAGGAATCTTGGGCAACGTATTTTACAGACATGGCACTGACAAGCATGACAGAGATTACAGCCTTATACAACATGGCAAGAGCAGACGGATTTACTTTATCGCAGGAGCAGCATGCAGAGATTGATGAAGATTTTGCTATGATTGAGATGCAGGCATTGTTTAGTCAATTTCCATCCGTTGACAGCTTACTGCAACGCATGTTTGGCAGCGCAATGAATGAAAGAGTATACAGAAGCCTGATGGAAATGACATTTACAGCAAGATATTATAGCGAAAGCATACGCAACTCTTTTACATTTTCCGCCGATGAGCTTGCAGGTTACTATTACGAACACAGAGATGAGCTGGATGCAATCAACTTCAGAGAATTTTTAGTACATATTGAGTATTTTCCGAATGAAGAAGATTCAGAAGATGCATTTGACCAAGCTGCAGATGAGGCTAATCAAAGAGCAAATGATTTTGCCGGTGAAATCCACAGCGAAGAAGATTTTATTGAAGTTGCCGGAAGCTATGATGAAATGTTTTCTTCACCGGAAGCAACGTTGCGCAGGTTTCAAGGTGCGAGACTGGATGCCGACATAAGCGAGTGGTTGCTCGAAGATTCAAGAACTCATGGTGACAAAACCGTTATAGACTCCGACCGGGGGAGCTCTGTCATTTTCTTCTTGTCACGAGACGACAACAATTACCGTACAGTTACAATGAGACAGTTGCTGCTTTTACGGCCGGACATTAATCCCGACGATTTCCCGGAAGGTATATACGACCCGGATTATGTCTTCGCTCTTGAGTGGGCAGAAGAGGAATTTCACGCACTCGCACAAGAAGTTTATGCACGTTTTAACTCTGCCGGCAGAACAGAACAGGCACTGCTTGAATTAATTGAAGAATATTCGGATGATACTACGGAAGGCGGATACTATTCGGATATAGCACAGCTCTCTTTTCAGGGTGTTGATTTTCAAGCTATGAGAGTTGTACCGGAGCTTGAAAACTGGCTGTTTGACGACAGCCGCGCAGCAGGGGATTCTGAACTGATTTATACAGCTGACTTTGGATATCACTTAACTTATTTCATGGGTGAAGGTGACGTATTCTTTGAGATGATAGCACTCGACAGGCTGAGATCTGCCGCTCACAGTGAGTGGGCAGGCGATTTACACCGCGCCACACCTGTTAGACATGCTGCATTTATACTGGTTCACAGATAATAAAGATAAAACAATTTCTTGTAAAAATTATAATGTTGTGCTATTGTGGCATTAACTTGCTAAATGTGAGGTGCTTCTAATGAACTTAGGATACATTGCAAAAGGCGCAAAGCTGATTATTTTTGAGGAAATGCAGCAACGGGCAGTCAGTGACGAATACGAAGCCACGTTTCGTTATCTTGAAAACGACAAGAATCTGGTTGTACAAAGTTCCTGGCTGTATGATAACTATGACAGGCTTAATCTGGGCGCAAAGCTGAACATCAGTTTTGAAGCATCACCGGCAGCCATGGGTTCGTTCACCGGTGTTGCCAAAGAAAAGTTGCGTGCCAACGGACTTGTAATGATTGAGCAAATCTCTGTGATTGAAGAAAAAAGCCGCAGGAAATATGACAGGGACGAACTTAGAGTTCACGTGAAGGTATACGGTATACCTGAAGCAAAAGTTTCTTCTCCGGTCTTTGAAAAACCATTGGCAGCACCGGATTTAACAGATACGTCATTCGATGTCAGCTCCGGTGGGTTGTGTATAATAACGAACACACTTTTGAGCTCGAAGCATGATCCGTTTTATCTGGTCGAATTTGCGTTTAGTGACAAAGACAGCTTTTTGTTACCTTCAAGGATAGTCAGAAAATCAAACTACCCGCGTACAAAAATCGGCAGATATGACTATGGATTTCAGTTTATCTATGATAACTTACCCGAGGAAAAATCAAGACTGACAAGAGCAATTCTGAATAAGAAGCTGCAACATAGATAATGTAATTACTATAAAAATGATAAAAGAGCTGCAAATGCAGCTCTTTAACTTGTTGTGCGTATACTTACTCAACTCGTGTCTGGTCAAAAAGCGCGCTGATGACAGAGGGTGCAAGCTCTTCTCTGTAGTGCTCCACAAGGTACTCGGGTTTGCAGCCTTGTTCGACACCAAGTCTCTTTAATAACTCATCGTATTTTCGGGACGGTAGAGAAGACAGTTTCCTTGCAGTCAGAGCAAGAACATCATCGAGTGCGTCCTGCTGCATTCCGGTGACCATTTTTTCTGCTTGTTCTATTGCCAGATTACTGAGCTTTTCGATTCGTTTTTCTATATCCTTTGACCCCTCCTGAACACATGCCCAGTAAGCGTCTTGTTCTTTTTGAGAATATACAGAGATGATTTTTGCACACTCTTCGTTAGCTTTCACAGCAATTTCCCTGCACTCTTTTTCAGACTCGGTCTTTATATATTCAACTACCTTTTCAAATTCCTGCATTTAATAACTGCACTCCTAATACAATGATTATTACAACTTACTTAAATTAACTGTCTTTTTGCAAGCGGTTCAAAGACCCTTCGTCCGCCGCTGCGGAATTTTCCGAAAACCTGCGGATACTTAACGATGACGGGGATTTCATCAAAATTATAGGGATGCGGGTCTTCCAGACTCCATGAGCATGTAAAACGGGACAGAAACATAACCAGTTCCGGCTCAAATTCTTCGGGAACCCAACCTACCAAAGTGTGTGTGTACTGAGTTGTAAGGAGTATAATACTCTCTTTGTTTGCCTCAAAAACATCAAGCTCCATGACTTCCTGCTTTACAAGATCGGTAAGCTCAGGAGGATCGAGAGTAAGCTCCGGTTCAATAGGTTCAACACACTCAAGAGCAATGAGCTCGCTGATAACACTTACAGTATCGGAATGTGCAATTATAAGATTCAACTTTTTCATTACACCCATTATACGCTGATTATCCTTTCAAATATACGCTGAGCGACAATGTCCATACGTTTTTCGGCACGTGCACGCATGGTAGCAAGACGGTTGGCGGTATTGGACGCAAGCTCTGCGGCTGCCTCCATTGCTTTGCGGTCTGAAGTTTTTTTGAGATGTTCGAGTTCGGTTCTTGCTCTTTCAAGAGTGTTTTTTACAGTCTCTTCACCCTCTTTTTTAGCTTGTTCAATAGTCTCTTTTGATTTATTCAGCACGATGAGTTTAACTTGATTTGCTTCATATTCCGACGCGAGAACATATTTCAAAGAATCAGCTAACACAATCATCACCTCCCAGATAATATACCACAACCTATATTAATTTGACAAGTAAATGTCAATACTGTAAAATTCCTTTGCAAATAATTTTGTTGCTTAGTGTAATAGATCACTTTTAGGAGTTGTTAATGGAAAATAAACGCAAGAGAAGATTTGGAGACAGACGGGAAGGAAGACGTTTAAGAAAACTAGACCCCTACAATGCGATGACTCCGTTTATAATGAAGGAAAAAAGTGACGCAAGCAATTATTTCTCCGAACAGGTGGAAGTGACCGAAGTAGAACGCTTTCTTCGAAAAAAGAGAGTTTCAGGGTATCCAGGGATGGGAATGCTGCACATCATAATTGCAACATTTATCAGGACTGCATCACAATATCCTGCAATAAACAGGTTTTGCTCGGGACAACGGATATATTCAAGAGAAAATGTTGATTTTTTAATGACAATCAAGAAACAACTCCGGACAGACGCAGGTGAAACAACCATAAAAATATCATTCGGACGCGATGAGACTATAAACGACGTATACGAAAAGATTAATGCAGAAATAAACAAAGTCAGAAATGAGGGTACATCTACAAACACAGATATAATTGCTGCGGCACTTATGAAGCTGCCGAGAGTTATTTTAAGGTTTACCGTCGCATTTTTGGAGCTTTTGGATTATTTCGGGTTGATGCCGAAATTCCTCATTGATGCGAGTCCGTTTCATGGCTCGGTGATAATAACTGATATGGGGTCAATCGGTCTTCCGGCAATATATCATCATCTGTATAATTTTGGCAACTTGCCGATATTTATTGCTCTTGGTGCCAAGAAGAAAGTAAATGAATTAAACTCTTCAGGAGAAGTTGTCGCGAGGAAATATATAGAATTTAAACTTGTTGTTGATGAAAGGATTTGCGACGGGTTCTATTTTTCACAAGCCTTTAAGGTGTTTAAACGCCTGCTAAAAAATCCGGAATCTCTTGATAAACCTCCGGAGGTTATCATAAACGATATTGAGTAGCAAAAGAGGGGGGTATGCCCCCCCTTTTTTACTCTTCAATCAATAATCTGTTCAGTTCATCCATAAATGAATTGATGTCTCTGAATTGGCGGTAGACAGAGGCGAATCTGACATAAGCAACTTCGTCTAAGGATTTTAAGCCTGTCATAATCATTTCGCCGATATCGGTAGTCTTGATTTCTCTTTCAAGTGAGTTTTGAAGGTCTTGTTCAATCTGGTCTGCAACATTCGTCAGCTCTGCAAGCGGTACAGGACGTTTTTCGCATGCTCTAAGCATTCCGTTAACCAGCTTTTGTTTGTCAAACGTTTGTCTGCTGCCGTCTTTTTTGACAACTATTAGGGGAAGTCTTTCCATGATTTCGTAAGTCGTAAACCGCTTCTGGCAACTAAGGCACTCGCGTCTGCGGCGTATTGTCGCACCTTCCTCAGCAGGTCTAGAGTCAACAACCTTACTTTCCGAGTAACCGCAAAAAGGACATTTCATAGGCTCTATTTCCTTCCTCTACTATACTATGTGTGGAGTATATCATAAACAGCTATATTTTGTATATAGTGTTATATGAAAATTTATGTTTTCCCACGGGACTTATGTTAGTAGTTTCAGAAACTCGTCGCGTGTATATAATATGTTTAGTGTTTCGAGCAGAGCATTTGTTGAGAGGCGTTCCGGGAAGTCTAATGATTTGTTTAGATCTCTACGTTTTTTTGCGCTTTCTTCTCTTCCTGTTAAGCCTGCTTCAAACAGGTCTGCTTTTGTGATTTGTGAAGACAGGGGGACAGGTTCATTGTCTTGAACAAGACAATGAACCTGTCCCCCTGTCTTCTCTGAATCCACAAAAGTTGCTCCTGCACGCTCAAGTGCGTTTAGAATCACATTTTCGGGCATTCCTTCAACGCCCAGTTTTCCTTCTTTTGAGGGTTTGTTTTTTCTTTTCTCGTTTCCTTTTATGTCAGGAATGTAAGCATGCTTGATATTGGTGTCGTTTATCATGCTTTTTAGTCTGTTTCTTATGAAAAAGCCGGCTCTGTCACTGTCGGTGAGGATTATCAGCCCTCTTTTTTCGGCGAATTTGCGCAACATAGATATTTTTTCTTTGTTGCTTAGGATGGAGAAACCGGATGTTGTTATAATTGTTGCGTTTACGGCTTGACTGACCCTGTGTTTGTCATAGCGGCCTTCGACGACTATTATTTCCCGTACTACTCTCATTTGTGCAGTTCTCCAAATGCCAATTTTGTGACCAACTCTATCATACGGGATTCGGGTTCGGGGGAGCTGTTAAGCTCGAGTGCCGTTTCAGAGCAGGAGATAACGGCATTGCGGCACTCCGGCAGAGTAGCTTTTCTTGCAGTGCTCATTAATGTGTTTGCTTGGAATTCATGCCTTATGCCGCACATTTCCATCAGTTTTGTTTTGCTTAGATTGTTTTCAATGCATATTCGGGCTGCTAAGAGTTGACGCATTTTTAGAGATATGCTGAACATCAGTTTATGCGGTGCTTCCCGCATTTGGAACAACTCGTCGAGTAATCGAAGTGCTCTGATATTATCGCGGCTTACAAGTGCATCGGTCAGCTTGTATGCGACTGTATCGAGTACAGGTGTGACGACAGCATCAATATCGTTGCGGGTAATACGGTCATGTTTTGAGTATGCGGCTGCTTTTTCTATTTCTCCGTTGAGTGTTGCCATCAGTCCGCCTGTGATAAATGCCAGATATTGTGCGTCATCGGAACTGATGTTTTTTCCGGCATCCATAAAATGCCGCCTAATCCACTTTATAAGTTTATCCTGTTCTTGTACGACAAATTCAACTACATTTGCGTGTTTTAATATTTCCTTGTTTTGCTTCTGTCTGCTGTCAGGTTTATATTCAATGGTGCTGTAAATAAATACTATGCAGACGTAGTCCGGTAAATCGGAAAAGATTTTACACAGGCTTTCCTTGTCATCGCCTTTGAAAAGGTCGTAATCATGGATTTCAACAAGCGTTTTCTCTGCAAATGCAGGGAACGTGTCAACTGCATCTTTAATCTCGTTAGCTTCAAGTCCTTTGCCTTCCAGTCGCGTATAGTTAAATCCGTCAAGCCCGTCCGGGCACAGCAGAGCACGCAAGCCTGCTAAGCTGCGTTCAAGCAGGTATCGTTCCTCTCCGTGGAAAATGTAGAACTTTTCAATTTCTCCGGTTTTGATGGAGGATATGAGGTTGTTGTAGTTGTTGTTTGCTTTTATGATAATTCCCTCCAGTATTTGCGGTGAATTAAATGTTGTAGCGCAGTGCGGATTGGAGCCTATATATTAAACTCTTCTTCGCTCTCTACGTCGCGTCCATGCGTCGAGAGAGCGCGTTGCGCGTCCATGCTTCACTTGTCAGAGTTTAATATATAGGCTCCAATCCGCACTGATTAAACTCTATCGCATTCTTTTCTCTTAGCCCCCTTCCGCGGAAGGGGGTGGCTCTGCAGAGCCGGGGGTTGTCCTTATCTTCCACTCACAGTAACATGACCGTACTCGTCTGTTCGATAGATGGTTGCTCCCACACGCCCCAGACGGTCCAGTACTTCTTGGGCGGGGTGTCCGAAGCTGTTGCGACCTACGGGGATTATTGCTATGTCAGGCATGGTTGCATATAGCAGCTCTTCTGATGTTGAGTGTCTTGAGCCATGGTGTCCCACGACGAGGACGTCGATTTTTGGGAGTGTTGTGAAGCGTAATAATGCTCTTTCTGTTGCAGAGTTCATGTCGCCTGTTATTAGAGCGGTTACTTCGCCGACGGTTAGGATGCTTATTCCTCTTTCGTTTTCTTCCCCGTACACTCCGAGGGGGGGATAAATGTATATTTGTGTTTCTCCGAAGTCGACGTTGATTATTTCTGTTATGTACATTATAACAGTTCCTCGTTTTCTTGCAAGTTCGATTATATCATCTGCGAGAAATGCGCCGTCCGGGTCGGGTATCGCAAGTGCGGAGACGTTTATTCTGCTGAGCAGAAATTCAACACCGTTTATGTGGTCGGCATGGAAGTGGGTGATTGCAAGCAGGTCTATTGTTGTGCGTCCCAAGTTCATTATAAATTCGTGTGTAATTTCACCTGCGCGGCTTGTACTGCTGCTGCCGCAGTCTATTACCATTGTAAATTCGTCTGATGTTACGACTACGCTCATTCCCTGACCGACATCTAAGACCGTGATTGAATTGTTGCTTGCGGCAGTTGTTGCAACCGGGGAGATGAGCATTAGCGCAAACAGCAGTATCAGGGATATACATGTGGGATAAATGTATTGTCGTGCGCGTGCTTTTAAGAGTGGAAGTGCTGTGTAGATGATATAAACGTATGCGAGCCAGAACATAATATGCGCGTTTGTCGAATAAACAATTGAGTAGGGGACAGTTGCGAATTCTTTGGCGATAAATATGATATACCTTGCCGCAAGTGTTACCGGATAAGCCAAAATGGAGCCTACAGATGTGCTTATGAAGCCAATTAGTGTTACGAGTAATCCTGCGGGGAATGCGAAAGACACCGCGCTGATTGTAAGCAGATTTGTGATTGGTGAAATAAGAGAGACATACCCAAAGTGTACGGCTGTCAGTGGTAATGTGAGAATTAATGCACCCATTGTGGTTGCGAGATTTGATGTTATAAAGTTGATAATATATCTCGGAACTTTTTTTCTGAAAAGCTTGCTGCCGCGCAGCATATCGGAGATTGCTGAGTTTATTCTTGATGTAAAGAGAATTATCCCCAGTGTTGCTGAAAACGAGAGGTGAAGACCGACAGACGCTATAGAATATGGATTGACCGCAAGCAGGCAAAAAAGTGCAAATGAGAGCGAGGTTATACTGTCTCGTTCTCTGCGAAAGAGCGGTGCGCAGATTAAGAAGATTTGCATGATTCCCGCCCTGGTGACAGCGGGGGTAAAACCTGTCATTGCCATAAAGAAAAATAACAAAGGAATGCCGTAGAATGAAAAGAGTCTCCGGTTTCTTATTACAAGAGAAAGGAAGCCCATGAGAAAAGCTATATGCATTCCCGAAATAGAAACGATATGAATAATACCCGATGCGGAAAGGGATGCATTTAGAGCTGTATCACGGTATAGTTCATCCCGCTTTCCCATTAACAATGCCTGCAGAAAAGGGGAGATGTCATCGGGAAAAATCTCATCTATCTTCCGCGTTATACTCTCTGCAATTCTTTTTGGCAAATGACGAATGCCGCTTTCAAATCCAACAACATCGATATTTCCCGATATACTTGCGGACAGAAAAAGCCCCCTCGAACTTAGTGCGTCAAATCTATCACCCTCATCGGTGATATCTGTGCGCCTGAATACTCCTGTTAGCTTAATAATATCTCCGGGTTTTAGTTCTGTCTCATTGGAATAGTATAGCCGCACTCGGATTGACGGATTTCTATCAATCCGAATGGCGGCATCAACACGATATCCGCGCGGTTGTCTTGCTACAGGATAGTCGGTCACGGTGGCAGTGACAGTCAGAATTTCCTCATGGTATACCCAATATGGTTTCACAAAAATAGAAGTATATGCAAAGCTCCAAAGAAATCCGACAGCGACCGCCAATAGAGCAATCAGAATGCGCAGCCGTTTGTTGCCGGTATATAAAAGACCCAAAAGCGAACAAGCGGCAGCAATACCGATGCAAAGCAGCAGCCAATCATACGGCAAAAAATACCTTGAAACAAAAATACTTATTGCAAAGCTAAACGACGCAATAGCAAGCTTTCGCATAATCTCTACCATCCAAATCCGGTTGATAAAGAAATGCTATCACAAAACTCTTAAACATATCAATAATCGTTTGAAGACGCAAAATGTTGAAATTTCAACGTTTACTTTCCAAGTAAATTTATTCTGAGCTGTTCAATAACCTCGTCAAAGTTGATTGGTTTTCCTACGTGACCGTTCATGCCGGCTTCGAGGCATTTTTCTATGTCTTCGCGGAAGACGTTGGCGGTCATTGCTATAATGGGGATTGTTTTTGCGTTCGGGCGATCGCTTGCACGGATAGCGCGCGTGGCTTCATAGCCATCCATTTCCGGCATTTGCACGTCCATGAATATCATATTGTATTTTTCCGGTGCAGCTTCGAACATTTCTACTGCCTGTTTGCCGTTCTCTGCAAAATCCATGGTCAGATTTGTGGGTTCAAGAAGTGACTGTACGATTTCTCGATTTATTTCGACGTCTTCTGCAAGCAATATGGTGTGTCCTTGGAAATCATCCTTATCTTTATCATGTTCAGCGTGTTCCGCTGTGCCGCTGACACCAATGCATTCATTTATTAAATCAACAATTGTTGACGGGAACAATGGTTTCGGGAGAAACTTATTCACACCTGCTTCCCGTACCTCATCCTCCAATGTAGCCCAATCAATTGCAGAGAAAACTACAACTGCGGATTTTTGCGGATCCTTTAACTGCATCTGCTTAATGAGTTCGCCTCCGTTCATATCCGGCAGCTTCCAGTCGATAAAGTAAATGTCGAAATTTACGTTTTGTGAAAGGATTTTTTCAGCTTCCTCGCCGCTTGCCGCTGTTGTACATTTAATACCCCAAATCTCGGAAAGGTGGGTGAAAAACTCAAGAACTTCCGGTTCATCGTCTACTGCGAATATATGAAGGTTGTCCCAATTTCTGCTTGTAAGCGGTGTATTGCTATCCTCTCCGCGTTGTAAATTAATGGTAAACGCAAATGTAGTTCCTTTTCCGGGTTCCGATTCAATCCATATCTCACCGCCCATCATTTCCACAATACGTTTTGATATGGCAAGTCCAAGCCCTGTACCGCCGAATTTGCGTGACGTGTCGGTCTCAGCTTGTTCAAATGACTTGAACAAGCGTGCTTTTTGCTCGTCGGTTATTCCTATTCCCGTGTCTGTTACACTGATTTTTATGCGGCACATATCATCTTCTTCCGAGATAAGCTCAGAATCAAGACGTATTGTTCCTTCATCGGGTGTAAACTTGACCGCATTTGACAAAAGGTTGGTTATTACCTGTGAAAGCCTTTGGTCGTCACCTATGAGGGTTTGCGGAATACCTTTGCCTATATGGATATAAAACATCTGCCGTCGTTCGTCCACACGGAAGTTCACGACATTTGCCACCTTTTGCAATGTTTTCTCAAAGTTAAAGTTAACAGGTGAAAGTTCAAATTTTTCCGCCTCAATCTTAGACATATCAAGGACGTCGTTGATTACTCCCAGTAAATGCTTGGATGCGTCTTTTATTTTTCCTATCGCGTAATCTTTTCTCCCCACATCTACTGTTGATTCCGCAATGGAAGTCATGCCTATAATAGCGTTCATCGGCGTACGTATTTCGTGGCTCATATTACTTAAAAACGTGCTTTTTGCACGGGTGGCAACCCTTGCTTCTTCAAGGGCTTCCGAAAGTGCTTTCGTAAATTTCTGCTCCGTCCGTAACATTCTGCGGATGAACACCACAATAATGGCAACTACAAGGATATATGAGAATATAAGCAGCAAAAGAATAATTGAGGACATCTGGGTAAGGGTCTGTTCCAATTCCGATACGAGGTTGTTAGCCCAAATATAGCCTATAACCTCACCGTTTCGTACGATTGGATGCATAGCATTCATGATATTTCCACGTACCATTGTACCAAAGGAAACATCAGCGTTGCCGGTTGCCATGACCTGCCGTCCGGGATGGTCTTCACCTATGGAAACACCTACTCTGTCTTGGAACTCCGCGGAAGGACCGTAAGTAAGTATTGCATCAAGCTCCCGGGAGTAATAGCCTGCACCCATACCCGGCATTGAGAGAGCTACATCGTCAGTAATATCATGAAGTGCTCTATTAAGCGCTTCGATTTTATCGTCCCTTGAAGCATTCTCCATTCCGGCTTCTGCTAACAACTCATTGTAACCGCCGGGAGCAAGCTGGGAGTCGAGCACTCTGGCAAATGCCATCAAGTTACTGCCTTTTTGCTCATAGAAAATATTTTTTGTTGCATAGGTCGCAATATACCAAATAGCCACAAACGGGATACTAAGGCACAATGCCAATATGATTATCGTTTTGCTGTGGTGCTTAGTAGTGTTAACATTTTCCATATTACCCACCTTTACATGCTTCACTCATACTTTACTGTGCATCCTTCATTTAAATGTAACACAACCCGCCCGATATAGCAATTTCATTTTATTGAATAATGTGTTAAAATGCAATATCAGGAATCGTCATCTTGTCATTGTCGAACCGGTGAAGAGGATTTTGCGGACAATAAGGAAGTCCAAATTATCTTTGTGACCTGTTACCATCTAAAAAGTTACCTGTTATCCCCCAAAAATGAACCTTTCACGCCGGAAGTTGCCACGAGGCGATTTTTTGTTGTATTATCATATCCGAGGTGATGTAAAGTATGGAAGCTATAATTGATACAAACATAAGAGAAAAAGAAAAACCAAAGTACAACACATGGCAGAATACCTGTTATGTGCTTAAGTACACATGGGAGCGCAGGAAGACGGTAGTGTTTACAATGATTGCGCAATCTCTGTTGATTCCGGCAATTCCGGCTGTTGCCATGTTTCTGCCGATGATGGTTGTATCGTTAATCCTCGGTAATGCCGGAGCCGACAGGCTTGTATTGACGATATTGGTATTTACAGGAATTACCCTAATATTGTCATCAATAAAGAGATACCTTGATTGTACCGCTTTGGTGCAAAGAGCGTCAGTGCGCTTAACGCTTGGAATTGACATATTATTCAAAGTGGTCGACACGGATTATGCAAATCTGGAAAACAAAAAATTTACGGATGCAAAACAAAAAGCACAAAATACCAGTTTTTCAAACAGTGATTCCACCGAACAAATTTATTATACACTTGAGAGACTGGGCGCAAACATTGTAGGCTTTGTTGTTTATATCATAATCCTGGTAAACATTAACCCGCTGATATTATTGATTACAGCAGTAATGTCGGTTCTTGGCTTTTTTGTCCGCAGATGGTCAAATAAATGGCAACATGATAATGATGAGGAAAAAGCAGGATATGAAAAGCGTTTTTATCAAACAACCAGAGCCGGTGACAGTAGCTCTCTGGCTAAAGATATCCGCTTATTTTCTATGATCAACTGGCTAAATGATGTACATGACACATACATGAAGCTGCGCATGAAATGGGATCGCCGGGCACAGATAAGAGACTTCATCGCAGATGCTACAGACTGTGTTGCCACATTTTTGCGTGAAGGTATGGCGTATGCGTTTTTGATTTGGCAAATCCTCTATAACTCTATGCCTGTAGACCAATTCATATTACTTTTTGCTGCTGTCGGCGGTTTTTCGGGATGGATCATGGGAATCCTGAGTGAATATGCCGGGTTGCAAAAGCACAGCCTGAACTACTGCCGTCTGCGTGAATATTATGAGTATCCGGACACATTCAAACGAGATGACGGTGAGAGTATTGCACCGGAAGAAGGAAAGGATTATTCTCTTGAGCTACGAAACGTGACCTTCCGTTATCCCGGAGCAGATGAGGATACGTTGCAAAACATCAATCTGACGGTACATCCGGGTGAAAAGCTTGCGATAGTAGGACTCAACGGAGCCGGTAAAACAACACTTGTCAAGCTTCTTTGCGGTTTTTATGATCCCACCGCCGGTGAAGTGCTGCTTAACGGGCAAGATATAAGAGTATATGACAGAAAGAAGTATTATTCCATGTTTACTGCGGTTTTTCAAGAATTTAACATCATCCCTGTTAGTATAGCGGAAAACATTGCACAACAAAACGCGGAAAAGCTCGATAGTGCTCGTGTTGAAAAATGCCTGGAGCTTGCAAACCTGACAGAGAAAATCAACTCACTTCCCGATGGTGCTCTATCGCTTCTTCGGAAAGAAGTGCATGACGAAGCGGTGGAACTGTCGGGTGGCGAAACGCAACGTCTTATGCTTGCGCGTGCATTATATAAAAATGCACCGGTACTTATTCTCGATGAACCGACGGCTGCACTTGACCCTATTGCTGAAAGCAAACTTTACGAGCAGTACAACAAGCTCTCAACTGGGCGTACCTCTGTATATATTTCTCACAGGCTTGCGTCAACACGGTTTTGTGACCGGACAATATTAATCGATGGAAAAATCATTGCCGAAACCGGAACACATGACGAGCTGCTTGAAGCGAATGGAAAATATGCGGAGCTCTTTGAAATACAGAGCAAGTATTATCGTGAAGAGGTGGAGATATAATGGAAACAGAAGTAAAATACTCAATAAAACAGCATATAGGGTTGATTTTGCGAGGTTATAAAAAGTATAACGATCTTAATAAGACACCGGCGGTTCTATCACTTATTCTATCATCGTTGGTTGAAGCGATTGTTCCGTTTATTAATCTTTATTTTATAGCTATGATCTTAAACGAGCTTACCGGAGCAAGAGAGCCACAGCAGTTAATACGGCTTGTTTTATGGACAATCAGCTTAAACCTGACAGCATTATTGATACAAAAAGGGCTTGAGCGTTGGACAGAATATTGCAATAGCAGATATTGGCCGAATGTGTATAAGGTTCATTCCGATAAAATGCTTTCACTCGATTTTGGCGATGCCGAAAACCCCGAAGTCCGCAAGCAATACGACGATATAAACGGGCATCATAATGGTATGGGTTTTGGCTTGGGCCGTCTCAGATGGGGACTCGAAGGCATCTCCGGCGGTTTGGTTCGGGTAGCGTTTTCAATAACTCTGGTAGTCACATTGTTTAGATCAAGTTTATCGGATGATTCGATGTATCATTGGCTGGACTCACCATGGATGACGGTCGCTGTTTTGTTCATTTTAATTCTTATGGTAATACTTCCGCCGTATTTTACGGTAATGGGCGGCAAAATTTACCAGGAAGCTACACATCTTAATTCAAAGGGAAATCGCTTTTATTCGTTTTATTTTGATGCGATGGGTCAAGGAAGCGGCACGGCGAAGGATATCCGAATTTACAATCAAAAGCCGATTATAGAATCGCAGGTGAAAGAATCAGTTAAGTTTTTTTCCGGTTTTTTCAGATATTCAAGGTATGACGCAAAAATGAATATGATAGGTACCGCAATTGCATGTATTTTAAATGGAGCGGTTTACTTATACATTGCTATGAAAGCACTGAGCGGCGCGTTTGGTATCGGTGAAATTATTTTGTATGTCGGAGCAATAGTGCAGTTTAATAACGGGTTCTCATCAATGCTGACATCACTGGGTCAACTGGTAATCAACAACCCGTTCCTCGATAAAGTGTTTAAGTATCTGGATATTCCAAACCCGATGTACAGAGGGAGCTTGACCACTGAAATACGCTCCGGTCAAAAGTATGAAATAGAGTTTCGGGATGTCAGCTTTAAATACCCGGCATCTGATGAGTATGCAATCAAGAATGTTTCCATGAAGTTTAATATCGGGCAACGTCTTGCAATTGTCGGAGAAAACGGAAGCGGTAAAACTACATTCATTAAGCTGCTTTGCCGTCTGTATGACCCGACGGAAGGGGAGATTCTGCTTAACGGCATAGACATCAAAAAATATGATTACGATGAGTACAAAGCGATTTTTAGTGTAGTGTTTCAGGATTTTGCGTTATTGCCTTTTACATTGGGACAAAACGTCGCTGTCGGTATGAACTATGACGAAGACAAGGTTCGACAGACTTTGGATAACGCCGGTTTCTCGGAGCGGCTTGAAACAATGCCGAACGGGCTTGATACATATCTGTATAAGAATTTCGAAGATGACGGGGTCGAACCTTCAGGAGGTGAAGCACAAAAAATCGCACTCGCACGTGCGCTGTACAAAGAAGCACCATTTATAATTCTGGATGAACCGACAGCCGCGCTTGACCCAATCGCCGAATTTGAGGTCTACAGTAAAATGAACGAAATAGTCGGGGATAAAACTGCTGTATTCATATCACACCGCCTCTCATCATGCCGCTTTTGCTGCGACATAGCCGTCTTCCACGAAGGCAGGTTAATCCAACGCGGCAGCCACGAAGACCTCGTCGCCGGAGAGGACGATAAATACTATGAACTTTGGACTGCGCAAGCGCAGTATTATGAGTAGTTTGTTGGGGGTATCAAGGGGACGGTCCTTCTATCTTTATCCAATGGATAAAGACAGATGAACCGTCCCCATGTCTTCACAAATGTGATAGCTCCGTTAAAGCACCTGTTCGGTTCTTCCTATTATATCATCTTGGGTTACTTTGGACAATACGTTAAAAAACGCGGAATACCCTGCGACGCGGACGATTAGGTCTGTGTGGTTTTCAGGGTGTTTCTGTGCGTCCAGCATTGTCTCGCGGGAAACTACGTTTATTTGGACATGGAATCCTTTGAGCGTGTCAAAAAACGTTCGCAGAATCATAATTAATTTTTCGCAGTTCCCGGGATCTTCCAGTATAACCGGTGTTACTTTTTGATTAAGCAACACGCCTCCGGTAATCTTATCCGTTCGCAGCTTTGCCACTGACTTGAATACAGCGGTAGGACCGGTTTTATCCGTGCCGTGAGCAGGGGAGCAGCCTTCTGCCAGCGGAGTGTTGGCGTGGCGACCATCAGGGGTTGCACATGTGCTTGCTCCTTGAGGAACATTTGCTGAAATAGACGATGTTCCTGCGTAGTATTTTCCGCCGATAGGACCGCGACCGTATCGGGTATTTACATGGTTTGCGATTTCTTCAATATAACTGTCATAAGCTTTGACTAAAAGTAAATCTACATAATCATCATCATTGCCGAACTTAGGTGCAGCCAAGAGAATGTTCTGAACTCGCTTACCTTCATTTCCCGCAAAGTCGGTGAGAATGGCGTTCCAAAGTTCTTCTTTTGTGATGCTTTTGTCTTCGAAGACACATTTTTTTATCGCCGCCAGGGAGTTTGCGAGGTTTGCAATCCCGACCTGCAGACCGCTTATAAAGTCATACTTAGCACCGCCTTCTTTTAAGTGCTTGCCGCGCGCGATACAGTCAACAGTTAAAGCTGAGCAGAGAATGTCCGGCACTTCCTGTTCCAAGACAAGGTCGGCACAAGTGTCCAGCACAACCGATTGACGGCAGAACTCCCTAACGAAGTCATCCCAAATCCGCATGATATCATCAAAGGTCTCCATTGCCAAAAAGTGTCCTTTACCCTGACAAACACGTTGACCGCTTTTTATGTCAATACCATCATTGAGTGCAATCATTAATGTTTTGGGGAAATTTAAGAAACTCATCCCCGTACAGCGATATCCCCACTTGCCGGGAACCGCAACTTCAACACATCCAATGGCACTATAGTCGTAGGCATCTGCTTTTTCTACCCCGATTTCCAAGAAAGAAGGAATGATAATCTCATCACTGTTAAAAGCAGGCATCCCGAAGCCGCAACGGATGACTTGGATACACTCCTGCATAAATGCATCACTAAGTCCTTTGTGGTAACGGACAGTAAGGTTTGGCTGCGGCAGGTGACAACGGGCGACAGTGCGTAAAACGAGATGGCTCAGTTCATTGACTGCATCCTTCCCATCCTTTGTTTGCCCTCCGATTGTGACGTTCTGATAAAGAGGACTGCCGGCGGAAAAGCGGGTATGTGTCCAGCTTCTTATTTTGTTGAGCGAATATGTTCTCAGCCAAAGATTTTCCAGAATTTCACATGCCTGCTCTTCTGTCATACCCTCCGCTTTGCTTTTTGTATAATAGGGGTATAGGTACTGGTCCAGCCGTCCATATGACAGAGAGTGACCGTTACTTTCAATTTGAAGCACAAGATGAATAAACCAGAGACTTTGTACTGCCTCATGGAATGTATCAGCCGCTTGCATGGGGACTTTTCGGCATATACGGGAGATTTCTCTGAGCTCTGCTGCACGTTCCGGAGTGGCAACTTCTGCTCGTTCAGATGTGGCTAAATCCGCCAGCTCAGACGTGGCTATGCCTGCCAGTTCTTCGGCTAAGTCTGCATACCGCAAGGCAAATGCCTCTACAGCGTCAAGTACAATCAGGATAGACCGGTAAAAGTAGCTTTTCTTCAAATCTTCGACTTTATATAGTTCCGGTTTTGACTGTTCAGATTTTACTTGCTCTTTGAAACCGATTATCCCGTTTCTCAAAACCCGCTCATAATCAACTGCAATATGTGCGTCTCCGGAAGTTATATTACCTTCCGTTTTGATGACACCAAGGTCATAGAAAACACGAGCCGATTCCGGAAATGCGGCAATTGCTTTATCCTTTAAGGTGCGCCCTTTCCAGTAAGGATAAATCTCCTGCAGTATGTCTTTGTTCGCCTCAGTGATTGTAAATCGGTCACCGGGGCGTTTATCAAACTCATCCAACTCCGCAATAACCCAGTCGATGGCATACTCGGGAAAGATAGGAGCCGCACGGTCGGTGCTTGCTTGGTTGCCGACGAGTTTACCGTCGGGATCGATGTATATACTCATGTTTTTTAGGACATCGGCAAGCATATAAGCACGCTTCAAAACAATCTGCTCCTGCTCATGCTCCCGATAGCTCTCCGTGGCTATAACAGCACGCTCTGTACAAACTGTAGCTTGCGCTGCGAGAATATTTTCACGCATTTTTGCGGTGCGTTTATTTAATGAACCGAAATAATTATTAATACTGATTTACCTCTTTTCATGTAGCTGCTTGGAGGGTATCCGAAAAACTTTTTAATTCCAGCCAATGCACTAGCACGTTCGTGAAAACTTGTATTAGTCGGCAAAATTTTTGTGCTGACTGAAATTAAAAAGTTTTCCGGATACCCTCCAAGCAGTTTATTCAACGTTATGTTCCCTGAGAAGCTCCGCCGCGCCGATAATCCCGAAGTCCGTTTTCAATTCTGCCATCTTAAAGTATACGGGTAAAGGGATATGGTTGTACTTATTAAACAACTCATAAACCCGGCTAAAGAACTTATCACCGAGATTTGTTAGTCCTCCACCGAATACGAAGGTGTTTATATTTAGAAGCTGATAGATATTATAGACACAGACTGCCAAGTAGTGCGCTATTTGCTCTATAATATGGCAAGCCAGCTCATCGCCGTGTGTCATGGCCTCAAGCAGCTTACATCCGTCTACTGTATCCGGGTTCAGTATATCACTCCGAAATCCATTTTTTAATCCGGCTTTGACATGAACTGGGATAAAGTGACCCGAGACATAAGACATAAAGCACCCGCTGTTTTCGCAGCCGCAAATAACTCCTGCATCCGGGGTAGCTAACATATGTCCGCTCTCACCTGCCCAGCCATATGTGCCGCGAAACAGCTTACCGTCAAAAATAAGTCCGGAGCCGAGGCCTGTGCCAAACGACATGTATACCATGTGCCGTGTTCCGCGACCGGCTCCGTGACGGTGTTCTGCGATAGCAGCGGCATTACTGTCATTATCCAGGACAATACGGGTTGGGAGCCGTGTCTCTAAATACTTCCGCATCGGGAAATCTTTAATCTTGGTCATAGCTGAGGTCATCAGGATACGCCCTTCGTCATACAGGATGAAAGACGGCATTCCTATACCGATACCTTCGATTTTATCAAATGCGAGGTTATGTTTGTTTGCCAGAGATTTGACATTATTAATAACCTGATCCGAAAATGCAGGTCCGTCAGCTTCGGCATCAGTCGGATGCTGCATACGATCTACAATTTCACCTGCCCGGTCGAAGAGACCATAGGCAACTTTTGTGCCGCCTGCATCTATGCCGATTACATAATCTTTTGCCATTAAAACTCCATTTCAGAGGTTGTCAAGAGAACCGTCCCCCTGACAACTATTTCCCGGAAATAGTTATGCCGTCGAAGCAGGTCCAGGGGAGTATGCAGGTTCCGTTTTCGCAGCGTTCTTTTGAAATTGCGGGGATATTGCCCAGTATATCCACAATATTGAATGAAACCATCGTTTCGGAGAGAGCATCGGTAATAACCCCATTTTCAATCATGAAGCTGTTTTTTGCCACACCCGATACATCGCCGCTCGGTCCCGGTGACGCGCCCGAAAAGCGATTGAGCACAATGCCTTTGTCGATACCCTTTATCATTTCGGCGAGCGAGGTATCTCCCGGTGCTACTTCAATGTTGTAAAAAGCTGTATTTTCCGAACGAGGGTGACCGGTCTTACGCGAGCCGTAAAGGGAAAGAGCAAATGATGAAAGCACACCGTCGCGTATGAGGTCGGTGTTTTTGCTTTCATATCCGTCGGATGTGAACCTTTCACCCGCAATAATTCCGGGATGAAGCGGAGCAAGGCTCATGGTCAGCTTTGAGTCGGCGATTTTTGTACCCAACGCGTCTTTCCATCGGCTTGTGCCTTCAATCAAGGGTCTGTCGGAAATAAAGCAGCTTAGAATTGTATCCCAAATCACACCACATGCCGGTGTTATAATCACCTTACCGACATACTTGCCACCCACCATACGTGTGTCCAACGATTTCACAGACTCCGCAAGTAGTGTACTATGCATGCCTAAATCAGCAAACGGAGTGTCGGGTGATGCAAATGCTGCTTCGTAAAAATTAAATGACGACGCCTTTTCACCGTCATTAGCGGAAAACATCGAACTCATACTGTAATAATCTTTGTTTTCGTTAAAAACCACGCCGTTGCTGTTGAGATAAATAATTTGGTTTGTGTTATAGTCCGCGGTCATGCCTTCAAGTATGATTTTTGGATATTCATCCCTGACATGCTCGACAAATTCCTTTGATCTTTCGAATAACCTGTCCAGGTCCGCTCCTGATGAGTGGTGGTCAAACGTTTTGTTTTCAAGCTTTTCTGCTATATCTTCAGCCTCGTCGGGTAATGACGATTTAGCAAGTGAGATACAATCTTCAATGGCTTTATCTATTGAAGCCTTTTCAAGCTTGTTTATAACGGTTACGCCTTTACGGTTGCCGCATAAGGCTTTTAAGCTAAGTGAATCGTCAAAGAGCGTCCTGAGCAGAGAAAATTTGCCTGCTTCTACGTTGAACTCCTCTTTTCTGCCGCATGAGACTGTACAAGCGGCTTTATCGGCACCTGCTTTGATAAGATTATCAAGCGCATATTGCGCAATTTCCTGTTGATTCATTTCATCGTCCTCCAATATTTAATTCGCAACGGATTGCAGGTCCGCCCATACCGGCAGTCATTGCCTGCTTCTTTCCGCAAAAGCCGCCGCACTCCCAGTTCATATCATCCGAAACCATATCTACTGTTTTCAGCATCTCAAATGCAACACCGGATATATTGGTCTCTCGAATCGCCTTGCCGAGCTTGCCGTTTTTGATTTCATAACCAAGCTCGACTGAGAATGTGAATTCTCCCGTCGTATCCGCCTGACCGTTACCTGTTTTTACTATGTAATATCCATCGTCGATGCTTGCAATCATATCATCCATCTTACTTTCACCCGGCAGAATGGCTGTGTTGCGCATGCGAATTAAAGGTTCATCAGAAAACGCAAATGCACGGGCATTACCTGTCGGTGCAGTGTCGAAATGTTGCGCGGTTTCCCTGTTGTACATAAAGCTCTTAAGTATCCCGTTTTCAATCAAAACAGCATCCTTTGCGATTATACCCTCGTCATCTACATAGACAGGCAGGGGACATGGTTTTCCGAGAGCTGTATGTGCAAAGTCAGTCATGGATATAAGGTCGCTCGCAACTCTTTTATTAAGGTTGTTTGCGGCTACAGATCCGCCGAGAACAATGTCGGCTTCGACCGTGTGCCCGACCGCTTCATGCGCCAGCATACCTGCAAGGTCGGGATGTAATATGCATTTATGCAGTCCGGCATTTGAATAGATGCCCTCGCGCTTCTTCATTAATGATTCATACAGAATATCAAGCTCTTCGGTCAATGATGCGGGATTAGGGAAAATTTCATCAAAATGTCCTAGGCCGCCGAAGGATTTAAATAGCTCAACAGGAACTCCGTCGTCGGTTTCGGCAGTCAAAAATACGTAAACAAGGCTTCTTGGCTGGTAGAAGTGGCTGTCCGCACCATCGCTGACAACAAGCAGTTTCTCTATGTCAAGACTGTTTGCGATAACTGACCTGCTGGAAAGCTTCCCGTATTTATCAGCAATCATGCTGTCAACCGTGCTTGCGAAATCTATAAGCATGCTTTGCGGGATATCGTCCCTTGGCGTTATTGTCAAGCCGAAGTTGCCTGACTGCGCGCTTGGCAGAGGCGGTTTGCTCCTGTTTACATGCTTGTCCATGAAAATTGCGTTGTCAGTCGCGGCTGACAGGACTTTTTCCACGCCCTGCTTCGAGTATTCCGCGCCTGATGCGAAACCGAACGTACCACCCTTGTAAACCCGTGCGGAAACGCCCCCCTCGGAGCTTTGTACATTTGTGACCATGTTGCCCGCAAGCATAACAACCCTCTTTGTGTTATTAACCTGCGCACGCAGCTCAGTATAGTCTTTAAAACCCGTTTTGTGTACACTTAGTAAATCCTTAAGCATTATGTCCTCCTCTGTATAATGATAGTTAATTCCTCATTAAACTAATGATATATTTATTGAGTATCCTTACTCTAGCACATATTACCGGAAAAAACTATTGAAAGTTGTCCCCCTGAAAATATGTTAAACCGAAGTCAATCGAAAGAAAAGTCCAGCTCGTCCAGAGTTAGTTCAAATGCGGGCATGAAGTGTTCCATGAAGTATTCGACTTCGGGTAATCCTATCTTCGACAGCTTTTCTTTTGATTGTTCCGCGGCTAAGAGGAAATCCAGATTTCCTGTTTTCAGCTCTTCAATACATTTCATGTAAGCGGTAATTCTGTCGGCGGCTTTTACAAGTGCTGACATTTCATTATCATCCCCTGACAGAACCATTTTATACGCGGGGCGTAATTCGGATGGCAAGGCTGTCAGAAGCTTACGAGATGCTACGGATTCCACCTTTTTATATGCCTCCATTATTTCGGTGTCATAGTATTTAATCGGCGTCGGCAAATCTCCGGTGAAAATTTCCGAGGAATCGTGAAATAACGCTATCGAAGCAGCTAACCCGGGATCTGCGTCACGACCGAAAATATCACGCCTTATAACAGCAAGAGCATGGGCGACCACAGCCACCATATGAGAGTGCTCTTGAATGTTCTCGCGTGTATTATTGCGCATAAGCGACCAACGTGTAATATTTTTCATCCTTGAGATAAGTGCGAAGAAACTAAAACCTTTACCCATAATAAACTCACTCCTCATAATTAAAATTGGGGGTTAGAGATGGCATATATTTTTATTTCCGTCAAGCGGAGCCACGGACGGTGGAGCGTCCGACAATAGAATACACGATGTATTCTTTGGCGGTAGGAAGTTAAAAATATATGCCATCTCTAACCCCCATCATATTCATACAGCAAGATTTGCCACTTGTTCCTCGTAAAAAGCCGCTATTGTCAGACCGAAATATGGAGCCAGCCATATTGATATTATTGGTATTGCGAAAGAGAAGGGTATTGCAAAGAGAACTATATAATCCAAGATGAACCAACCCAGAAATGAAAGGTCGATTGTCAGAAGATCAACTTTTTTTCCATGCATCAAAAGCTTTGACTCCGCAATACATTGAAGTGCACCTTTTGTCGGGTCATCAAGGAGAATGTAATACGCAAGCCGGTATCTATAGCTTGCGACAATACCCGGAACAATGAGGAGAACGCTCCATAACAGAGTAAATATCATAATCAATAAGAACAATAAAATAACCTTAACAAAGAAAAGAAAACCGTTAAATAAATCAAAAAAATCTGTTTTCTGCTTACGGCTGGTCTTTAGACAATAGCTAAGAAAACCAAAGTCAAGAACAGGTTGAAACAATACCAAAAGAAAAGCGAAAAATAAACCAATAGGCCTGAAATCAGTATAAAGGATACCAAGACCCGGCAGCTCACCCGATAAAAGGCGGCTGTAAATGTCTTGTATATTTATAGTGCCCGGCAAACGGAAAGAGAGCCACGATACAACCGCCACAAGAGTGACATATACTAAGCTTATGATAAAAATTCTCGGTGAATTTTCAAAAATCAACCTTCTGGCACCGGCCTTTAGGACTGACCCCGGCATATTAATGACCTTACCTTTCTAATCTATTATACTATGCATTATAGTTTTGGATGTATGGATATTATAGCAAGTTTCTCAGGACTTGTGTACATTGCTTTTCAAAAAACACAAAAGAATATTTTTATCATATTGACTTCCAAGCCTATTGGTTGTACAATGATGTTCCTGTGGGCTAACAGTGGCACAAGATGTTGTGTTAACAACATTACCGGGAAAAGCAAAATGAAAGGGTGGCTGTAATGCCTGTTACCAGCATCAAAAAAAGAGACGGAAGAATCGCAGAGTTCAACGTTGCCAAGATATCCGACGCAATCTGCAAAGCTTTTAAGGCGACCTACAGACCCGGAAACGGGGCGTTATCGGACAGACTTGCCGATGAAGTAAAAAGCATCCTGCAGCAGGAAGGCGAAGAAACGCCGGATGTCGAACACATTCAGGATATTGTCGAAAGAGTTCTTATGGACAACGGCTATATCGCAACCGCAAGAGCCTACATACTTTACAGAAACGAGCGAAACCGTGTCCGTCAAATGCGGACTCGGCTTATGAAAACCTATGAGGAAATCACAAACACGGATGCGCGAAACAGCGACGTAAAAAGAGAAAACGCAAACATAGACGGTGATACGGCTATGGGAGTCATGCTTAAATACGGCTCGGAAGGCGCGAAACAATTCTATAATATGTTTGTCCTAAAACCTGAGCATTCCACCGCACATTCAGAAGGAGATATACATATACATGACCTTGATTTCCTTACTCTCACGACAACATGTTGTCAAATAGACATCATTAAGCTGTTTAAGGGAGGTTTCTCCACGGGTCACGGGCATCTTCGCGAGCCAAATGACATTGCTTCTTATACTGCACTTGCATGTATTGCTATACAATCAAATCAAAATGACCAGCATGGCGGACAAAGTATAGTGAACTTTGATTACGGCATGGCGGAGGGCGTGAAAAAAACATTTATCAAGCTTTACCGTCAAAACCTTGCAAAAGCATTGATGCTGGCAAGACAAATCGATGACCCCGAAGACGAAATAAGTGCAATTATCGCCGAAATTGAAAAGGAAACAAAGATAGTCCCGACATTGGAGCATAACGAGAAATACCTAAGTCTTGAAAGACCGAAGCTGTCAGAAAAATTCAGAGATGAGGGTGATATTGATCAAATACAGGAAACAGCCCTGCACTTCGCAAAAAAGGAAACAGACAGAGCCACGTTTCAAGCCATGGAAGCGTTAATCCACAACTTAAATACAATGCATTCAAGAGCAGGAGCGCAAACCCCGTTTTCTACAATTAATTACGGAATGGATACCTCTCCCGAAGGGCGAATGGTAATGAAAAATGTCATGCTTGCTACAGAAGCAGGTCTCGGCAACGGGGAAACACCGATTTATCCGATTCAAGTATTTCGCGTTAAAAAGGGAATAAGCCTTGACCCGGGCGATCCGAATCATGACCTGTTTAAGCTTGCCTGCCGCTGCAGCGCGAAACGCTTGTTCCCGAACTTTGCTTTTGTCGACGCGCCGTTTAACATAAAGCATTACAAAGAAGGCGTAAAAGAAACAGAGATTGCATACATGGGTTGCAGAACACGGGTCATAGCAAATGCGTACGATCCAAATCAAGAAATTTGCAACGGGCGCGGCAATCTGTCATTTACATCAATAAATCTGCCCCGGCTGGCAATAAAAGCAAACGGAGATATTGAACGGTTCTTTGAAGATCTTGATTATAAGCTTGATTTGGTAATAGATCAATTACTTGAACGATTTGAAGTGCAATGCAGAAAACGAGTCTACAACTTCCCGTTTCTGATGGGGCAGGGGGTATGGCTTGATTCAGAAAAACTAGGCTACAACGATGAAGTACGAGACATCTTAAAGCACGGAACGCTGACAATCGGTTTTATCGGTCTTGCCGAAACTCTTAAAGCTCTTATCGGCGAACATCACGGGGAAAGTGAACGTGCTCAAAATCTTGGTCTTGAAATAATAAGCCATCTGCGCTCAAAATGCGACATGGAAACAAAAGAAAGAGGTTTGAATATAACACTTATAGCAACTCCGGCGGAGGGTCTGGCAGGCAGATTCGTAAAAATCGACCGTGCGCGTTATGGAAGCATAACGGGAGTAACAGACAAGGATTATTATACAAACAGCTTCCATATTCCTGTTGATTATAAGATAAATGCCTATGAAAAAATTAAACTGGAAGCTCCTTATCATGCACTGACAAACGCCGGGCATATCAGCTACGTCGAAATGGACGGAAGCCCGATAGATAACCTCGAGGCATTTGAAAAGATAATAAGGTTTATGCACAAATCAGGCATCGGCTACGGCTCTGTAAATCATCCAGTAGACCGCGACCCTGTTTGCGGCTATACAGGCGTTATTAAAGATGAGTGTCCGAATTGCGGAAGACGTGAGGAAGATGGCAGCCCGGCAGACGAAAAACTACCGGGATTTGAACGTATCAGACGCATAACAGGGTATCTGGTCGGTACTGTTGACAGGTTTAATGATGCAAAACGAGCCGAAGAAAAAGACAGAGTATTACACGACATGACGTGTATTGCCGATGTGTAAAAAGTTTGAAAGCAAGTTTCAAGCAGTGATGATACTGCTTTTGGTGCAGGTTAGATAGAAATGAAAATAGCCGGATTAGTTCAAGAATCCATAGTTGACGGACCGGGCTTAAGGTTTGTGGTTTTCACTCAAGGCTGCAGTATTCGCTGCGAAGGTTGCCACAATCCGGATACATGGGATTCAGGCGGCGGCACGGAAATGTCTCTTGCCGAAATCATTGGTGAAATGCTGTCAGACCCGCTGACCGACGGGCTGACCCTGTCGGGTGGTGAACCCTTTGAACAAGCTGCGGACTGTGCGTGTCTCGCAGCCGCCGCACATGAAAACGGGCTTAATGTCTGGACTTTTACAGGGAAGACGTTTGAAGAGTTGCTTGCGGAGGAAATAAACGATGAAGATGTAAAGCTTTTGTTGGAGCAGACAGATGTTTTGGTAGATGGAAGGTTTGATATCACTGAAAGAACGCTGACTAAGAAATGGTGCGGAAGTAAGAATCAGAGGGTTATAAAGGTTAGGGAAAGCTTATCTTCCGGTAAGGTAATTATGATATGGTAACAGTGCAAAGGGTATCCGGAAAACTTTTTGTAATTCCAGCCAATGCACTGCACGCTAGTGGAAACTTGTATTAATCGGCAAAATTTGTGTGCTGACTGAAATTACTAAAAGTTTTCCGGATACCCTTTGCACTGTTACTTGACATTAGTTAAAAGGAGTGATTTTTCATATGAAAACTACAGTCAAAGAACTATATCAGAACCAAGAGGCTTTCTCCGGCAAAAAAGTCACGATACAGGGGTGGGTCAGGTCTATACGTGATATGAAAGCGTATGGGTTTATCGACCTCAATGACGGGAGTTCTTTTAAGGGCGTTCAGATTGTAATTGAGGAAGGGAAGCTTTCCAACTTTAAAGAAATCGTCAAGCAAAATGTAGGCGCGGCTCTGGTAATAATCGGAATACTAAAGATAACTGAAGGTGCGAAGCAGCCGTTTGAAATACAAGCTGAGGAAATAATCGTTGAAGGTGAATCCACACCTGAATACCCGCTGCAAAAGAAACGCCATTCGCCTGAGTTTCTTCGGACGATAGCTCATTTAAGACCGAGAACAAATCTTTTTTCAGCCGTTTTCAGAGTACGTTCCGTCACTGCTCATGTACTTCATTGCTTTTTTCAGGAACGCGGCTTTGTCAACGTCCACACACCGATAATAACTTGCAGCGATGCCGAAGGAGCAGGGGAGATGTTCCATGTTACGACGATGAACATGGCAGAAATTCCGACAAACTCTGACGGGACGGTAGATTACTCAAAAGACTTTTTTGGCAAGAAAGCAGGCTTGACGGTGTCGGGGCAACTTAACGCAGAGGCATATGCACTCGCATTCGGCGGAGTTTATACATTCGGTCCGACATTCAGAGCAGAGAACTCAAACACACCAAGACATGTCGCTGAGTTTTGGATGATAGAGCCCGAGATAGCCTTTGCGGACTTAAACGACGATATGCAACTGGCGGAGGATATGCTTAAGTATATTATTAGCAGCGTAATGGAAGAGTGCAAAGATGAGCTGGAGTTTTTGAATGCTTTTGTTGACAAGGAACTGCTGGAAAGATTAAATACCGTAGCGAGTGCCGAGTTTGGTCATGTCACATACACGCAAGCTATTGATATCCTTTTACAATCGGGTGTAACATTTGAGTTTCCGGTGTCATGGGGTTGCGACCTTCAAACAGAACACGAACGCTACTTGACAGAAAAACATTTCAAAAAGCCCGTATTCGTAACGGACTACCCGAAGGATATAAAAGCATTCTATATGCGTCTCAACGATGATGGAAAAACAGTAGCTGCAATGGACTTACTAGCCCCCGGTATCGGAGAAATAATAGGCGGCAGCCAACGCGAAGAACGAGCCGAAGTGCTGGAGGCTCGCATTGAAGAAATGGGTCTTGATAAAGAAACCTATTGGTGGTATTTAGAGCTAAGGTGCTTTGGAGGTACAAAACACGCAGGCTTCGGACTGGGATTTGAAAGACTCCTGATGTATCTGACAGGGGTGTCAAACATAAGAGATGTTCTACCGTTTCCAAGAACAGTGGGATCGTCGGAATTTTGAAGATAGGTTTTACTCTTTTGACTAGTTGAATTTGTTTGACATAAATCTGCAGATAATATATAGTTCCAACCATGGAACTGTCGTTTGGCGGCTTGGTCACTCTCTGAAAGGAGGGTGATGTCTATGGTAACGTATGCAGAGTTGATTCAATTCGCAATACTAATCGTAGCAGTTGTTGCTCTCTGCTTGAAAAAGCGGAAGAGAAAATAACCAGAGACGCCGTTAGAGCAACGGCGTCTCTCTTCTAAATTCAGGACTGAGCCGCCCTGCAAAAGCGGCAGTTCCTATTTGTGTATTCAATGTAACATGGGACACTAGAAAAGTCAACACTTTTCTATGTTTTACATATCACTTTTCTATGTTTTACATATCAATCCGAATCTCCTTCAAATGCACCCTCAAAGCCTTCCTCATCATCCCCTCTGCTTATTGAGGTTGTTCTTGTTGTGCCGCCAGAGACGAATTGTTTGCCGCATTCGGGGCAGGTGTCGTAGGTGAGAGTTACCATCTGGTTTACTATTTCACGGTCTTCGCGGTGTGCTCTTGCCTGCTCGTTTCTGACGTGTTCCTGCTCGTGTGAAGCGACAGCGGCGGCAGCCATATTCGGGCTTATGCTTGTCGGTGTCTGGAAACTGACGGAAGAATCGTCCGATTGATCGACATATCTGCGGTTTTCACAAGTAATACAAACGCCTTGCGGCTTTAACTCTTCAAGTAAACCACTCTCTGTCAGCACGGGAGTATGTTCAAAAGGCGAATCTTGCACACCCGGCATACCTTGCACGCCACGCAGAACCGGAGCTGCCACCCCGGCATTCGGAGCAATCTGCGACATAATCATAGCTCTATTGGAAATCTCCGCAAAATCACCATCCGAACTAAAAAACAAAGCACTAGAACCATGTGTAGGCATTTTCATAGTCGGGTTCGAAATTGATGCACGGGGAGCATTAGCACGCGAAGCATAGCTCTCAGCAGGGGAGTTAACCCTTCCAAGAGCCATCATGTTATTCATATTGGAAATACGTCCGACATCCATGTCTAACCTCTTAATTCCATAATAGAAACATTACCACTTGATTATCTATATATTATACCATATAATTCTAATGATTTCAAGATAGTAATTGCATTTGGCAGCTGCTTCACCAGCAAAGGAAACAAAACATTGAACAATATATTCTCAACTATCAACATACAACAGACACTTACCGAGTTAAGTGCGGATATTACAAACGGACTGCCGTCTGAAGAGGCTGAAGAGAGGCTGAAAGCGAACGGACCGAACCGGCTCAAAAGCGCAAAAAAACGCAAACTTATTCTAAGGATTCTTGACCAGTTCAAGGACTTTCTGGTGCTTATACTAATCGCGGCAGCGGTTATTTCAGTTGTTGTCGGGGACGGCTTAAAAGATGCGATTATTATTGTTGCAATTCTAGTATTAAACATGATAATCGGAATAACACAAGAAAATAAGGCTGACAACGCGCTTAAAGAACTTAAGAACATGGCAAGTCCGAAAGCAAAAGTCAAAAGAGACGGACAAGTAATAAAAATCGACTCTTGCGACGTTGTAACCGGAGATATTGTCATACTGGACGCAGGAGACTTCATACCGGCTGATTTGAGACTTATTGAGAGCGTAAACATGAGAGTTGACGAATCATCGCTAACGGGAGAATCCGTGCCGGTAAAGAAAGACGCAAGAGCACTTATGACCCCTGACGCGACAATAGGCGACAGGGTAAACTTAGCGTATTCGGGATGCATAGTAACTTACGGCAGAGGCACGGGAGTTGTATATGCTACAGGCATGGAAACCGAAATGGGGAAAATCGCAACCATGCTTGAGGATACAGACGAAGCAAAAACCCCGCTTCAAACAAAACTGAACGACTTGGCAAAATCTCTCGGCATACTGTGTATCATAACATGCGCATTTGTATTTTTGGTTGCCGTATTATATAACTTCCTGGGCTTCGGAGACTATAGAGACCTGATCGAAATGCTGATGGTTGCAGTATCACTGGCAGTCGCGGCTGTTCCCGAAGGTATTGCAATAGTGGCAACGGTTATATTAGCTCTAGGTGTACAAAAGATGGTCAAAGCACATGTTATCGTAAAGAAGCTCCGCGCAGTTGAGACACTCGGAAGCACAACCGTAATCTGCTCCGACAAGACAGGCACACTGACTCAGAACAAAATGACTGTAGTAAAAGTAGCCGACCCGGAAAATGCATACGAAGTAACGGGAGTCGGATATAAAGCGAAGGGACATGTGGTATCGGACGGGATGGTTTCCAGAAACATATCTCTGATGGCTGAAATAGGCGTTCTTTGTAATGATGCGGTTTTTGATGAAAAGCACTCATTAATAATCGGTGATCCGACCGAAGGAGCTATGCTGGTATTCGGAGCAAAGCTGGGTCAGCATAAGGATGAAATGAATGAGCTTCATAAGCGTATTCAAGAAATACCGTTTGATTCCGACAGAAAAATGATGTCAACGTATAATCAACACGGAAACAATATTATCATGAACACAAAGGGCGCACCCGATGCAATAATCAACCGATCTTCGAGCGTTTATATTGACGGGGTTATAGTGCCGATGTCCGATTCAATAAAGCAAAATTTGATAGAGCAAAACGAACAATTTGCCGGACAAGCACTGCGGGTATTGGCTTTTGCATACAAGAGATATGAAACAGTAAGTGCAATTGACAACGTTGAAGACGACCTGGTATTTGTAGGCATGATGGGAATCATGGATCCGCCGCGCGAAGAAGTAAGAGATTCGGTTATGCAATGTCACAGTGCAGGAATAACCGTTAAGATGATAACCGGTGATCATAAAAAATCAGCAGCAGCGATTGCACAAATCCTCGGTATTATAGAAGAAGGAGCGGAAGTTCTTGACGGTAATGACATCAATGACCTGTCCAACGAGAGCTTGATAGAAAAGGTTAAGACAGTTAATGTCTTTGCCAGAGTTTCACCGGAGCACAAGGTAAAAATCGTCACAGCCATCAAAGCAAATAATAACATTGTTGCAATGACGGGAGATGGCGTTAACGACGCGCCTTCACTGAAAAAAGCAGATATCGGTATTGCAATGGGTATAACCGGAACAGACGTGACAAAAGAGGCCGCAGACATGATTTTGACAGACGACAATTTTGTAAGTATTGTAGGCGCTGTTGAACAAGGCAGAACAATTTACGGAAATATAAGAAAGGTGACAGGTTATCTGCTGGGCTGCAACATTGGTGAGATTCTGATAGTTCTTCTTGCCATCGTATTCGGATTGCCGGTGCCGCTTGTCGCCACACAATTGCTGTTTGTAAACCTGCTGACAGATGCACTCCCTGCTTTTGCTCTCGGAATGGAGGGCAAAGAACCCGGAGTGATGAACAGAAAGCCGAGAAATCCAAAGGATGCTATTGTAAACAGGCGTGTAATGAAATCCGTGATTATAAGAGCAATATTCATTTGCATCAGCGCATTCGGAGCTTTTCTATACGGGTTTTTCATAGCCAACATACCCGACGGCATCGACAGGCATATCCTTGCTATGAGCATGTGCTTCTTCACATTGGTAGCCGCCGAACTTCTCGTTGTTTATCCATCAAAATCTGATGCATTTATGGGAGTAAGCAAGAGGCTGTTCGGTAATAAATTTTTAAACCTTGCTACCTTAGCAGCACTTGCTGTATTGGTTGCTGTTATGTATATACCGGTACTGGGAGACCTCTTTACAGTCATTCCTCTCGGAGCAACAGAACTGACAATCTGCATATTGCTGGTAATTACAGCAATTGCAGGGTTTGAAATATCCAAGATTAGTTCAAGGAGATAAAATATAGCTTTCCGCACTTAACATGGTAGTATTATGTTGGTTATTTTTGTCAGATACATAATATTACTTAATAAAGAATGTCGATTAATTATATGACTTGACTGGAGGAAAGGTTAATGGGAGGCTGTTTGAAAGTATTGGGTATACTTTTTGCTGCATTTATACTGTTGGGTGTTGTTGTCTTTTTTGCAGATTGGATATTTAGCTGGGGAGGAGCCGGAGGAGCTACTTGGATTGTTCCTGTTATAGCAATAATAGCGGTTGTTATAGTGGGAGGTCTAATATGGTCTGCAATCAGTTCGTCCGGCACAGGCGGTTATGGAGGAGGATCTACAGGCACAAGCCACAGTAATGGTAGTGGCAGCAATAGTGCCGGTATTGGCGCTGGTATAGGAGGTGGAGTTGCAGGAAGCAAAACCGGTACGAACGACAGGAGAACAACCGGTAAACAACTCAATAATAGAGGACGTTCCGGAAAGAACACAGGTGGATTAAATAAAGAGGGTTGGCAGCACGTTAATGCTCATTGTGCTAATTGTAATCGTCCACTAACTGATAAACAACGAAATAATAGACAATTTTATTGTAGCCAAAAATGTTATGGTGAGTTTAGAAGAAAGAACTATGGCAGGACAAGACCGGATTTTTAACGTGATTTACACCATTTGAACATATAACATAGATACTCTATATCCGTTTCACCTCGTCTTGGAGCATACATTTTATCTTGTCGCTCATGTTTTCCTATAGCAATTTTTCTTTATGTATGTTATACTCGCAGTCATGAATGAGGCAGGAAAACTAAGTAATAAGTTCATAAATAAAGGAAGGCTTTTTGCAGGTAGTGTACATGCAAAAACCAAAACGTTGGCAAAGCTGCTGTTTGTAGAAAAAGAGCAGCCGGATTCGTTTGAGCATTTTGATAAACAGGAAAAAACCATATCCGTTGTATATGATTTAGATACCGAAGTAAAGAAACAATTTAACAACTTGGATATGATCACTACAAGTGCTATAGCCATTATGTTAAGTGAAACAAGAACAAAATCCGATTCACCATTCATAAAGAAACTTGCAAAAACCGATATACGTGTGATACTGCATAAGTTCTGCAAAGACTCCTATTTTGCGACAGACATTGAGCAGTTAAACAAACTCTTTAATGAGACCTATTATAAACAAAAAATAAGAAGATATCTTAGAAATGTTACTGTTTTTGTAAAAAGGGGAATAGGGGATTCGCTTCCGAGAAGATCGGCGTTTCGTAAAGCAAGAATAACTAAAAACAGGTTTATAAACAAAATCTGTGAAACGATAAACACATTTGAATCTGTCAAGTTCATTTCGGCATTATCGGGAAATGATGAGATTTCGGATTCGAAGAGAAACTATAAGCTTGACCATCTCAGCGAGAACTACAAAGATGCGTTGATATATCTTGTTGATTTGCTTCTGACATGCACTTGTATCGCAAAAATGCTGTTTGTTGAGAGAAGGATAAAGAACATTAAAGAAGATTCCGAGTTTAACAAGATAATAACAAACATGGCAAAATCTATCAGCAATCATAATATGATTATAAATAAAATAAGACCGGTTTATAAACAATATTATCAAGCGGAGTTAGGCAACATTAGTGGTGACGATTTTCTATATGGCATGGCGATTACAATAATGGTAAACCGAGCTACGAAAACAGACATAAAAAACACGGAAATACTTCAAATCTACAGCGGGTATGAGACTGCAACTGAATTGAAGCAGGACATAAATAAATGGCTTGACGGTCTCGCCAAGGTTAACGAAACTGACGATATAGGAACATTAATACTTCAAAAAATAACCCTGTCTATACAAGATAATTACGTAATGCTGATAAATGCGTTGCAGGAACTGACAAACTGGGAAAACTATTACAATCAGAGAGTTTCCTACTATAAAAAAGAAAGAGCCAAAGACCGCTATCTTGTAGGCGACTTTGGAGAAGAAAAAGAAGAGCTGATTGTGCTTCCGTAAAAATACCCTCTGAGCTGTTTCCATTAAATACCGTTAGATACCAAAAAATCCTTGAGCAAGTTCATACACACATCTTTTCTATATTGTATGCCGACTCTGCCGCGCCTTGGTTGGATTGCTTCGTCATAGGCAGACAGATACTTATCTTTCAGAGCTTTGGCTTCATCGATTGACTTGTCTATAAACATATTATCAATATCACTGCGCCGGATTATTACATCAATGACTGCTCCAAAAGCTGTTGCGCAGTTTTTTATGATACCGTCTGATACATCCAAAATGCCTGCAAATGAAGTTCTTGATATCGCAAGAGCATTGCGGGCACCGACTTTTTTATAGTAGTAATTATCAATACCTAACTTCGGCATTAGCACCTCAACGATAAGTTCATCGGGTTCAAGTGCTGTTTTTCCGGCTCCGAGGTAGAACTCTTTTATGGGTATAATGCGCTCACGGTCAGCATTTGCCAGACGAAGCATTGAATCAGTGACCATAAAAATCAGAGCACTGTCTGCTTTTGCCGAGCCGTTGGCGATGTTGCCGCCGATGGTTCCGGCATTTCTAATTGCCGGAGCTGCTATCTGCTCACATGCTTCTTTAAGAATTGCAGGTGACAGCGGACTTTCGATGACCTCCGTGAATGTGCATGCTGTACCGAAGCGGATGAATTTCTCATCTTCACTAATCCGGTGCAACTCTTCCATATTATTAATAAACAGATACCGGGCTTCGGAACATTTGCCCGATACCATCAAATCAGTGCCGCCGGAGTAGGGGATAAGTGATGTATTCTTTCTCAGTTTAAGAACATCATTTAATGATTTCGGATGGGTTTTAGTCTGCGGCGCGCGGGGTGAAAGCTCGTCTTTCAAAAATTGATCACTATCTTTTGCGGCTATACCTATGGCTTTGACAATAGAGTTATATCCCGTACATCTGCAAATATTACCGGACATTCCAATTCGAATTTCTTCTTCCGTAGGATCCGGATTAGAAGATAATATACTTTCCGAAGCCATCATCATGCCGGGTATGCAAAAACCGCATTGAACAGCGGAAACAGACGCATAAGCCTTATCAAGAGCAGCAAATCGCTCTGTTTTACCGTATCCTTCAATAGTAACTACATCGGCATCACACAAGCTGCCCATGGCAATCAGACAGGAGTTTATAAGCCTGCCGTCTACAAGCACCGCACAAGCACCGCACTCTCCCTCTTTGCACCCGCATTTTGTCCCGGTCAGCTCCAAATCACTGCGTAAATAATCAAGAAGCCTTATAGAAGGATTACCGCTGTAAGTGATTTTATTATTGTTAAGAGTAAATTTTACTTTAGGAAACTGATTCACATTATCCATACGGCAAATTTTCCTTTCTTAACGCGTCCATAACATCCTCAGGCATGAAAGGCAGCTTATATATATTCACTCCCAATGCGTTTTGAATTGCCTCAATTATTGCCGGAGCACCGCCAACGTGCGGCATTTCACCCGCGCCTTTTGCACCGAACGGGCCTTCGGGGTATTGCTCAACATAGAGCATAATTTTCATATTCGGAATATCCAGCGATGTCGGTATAATATAATCACACATAAGTTTATTCCCTATACGTCCGTTTCCGGGAGCACAGTTTTCCATTATGCCCCAACCGAGGCTTTGCACAAAACCGCCTTCCATTTGCCCGATTACGATATTCTCATCAATTGGAGTGCCGACATCAAATGAACCCCACGCGCCCGGTACTGTGATAAATCCGGTGAGAGTATCTACTTCAACCTCGACAGCATTAACCGCCCAACTGTAAGTCGGATAAGCATCACCCGTAAATGTATCCGCATTAAACGGTATCAAAAAGTCAGGGTGCTCATAGTGCTTTTCTATTACCTGCTCCTCGCCGTCTATCCAACAGTTCTTCAACTCCGCGGCAGCGCGGCGTAAAAGCTCACCGACAACCATAATCGAACGTGACGCAACCGTGGGTCCTGAATCCGGTACTCTTGAAGTATCGGGAAGTTCGTTTATTACTTGCTCATACGGCAAACTCAGCTCTTGCGCGACGATCTTAATAAATGTAGTATTAAGACCCTGACCCATATCCGTATTGCCCGTAAGTATCTCAACTTTACCGTCCGTGTGTTTTTTTAGCCTTGCGGTGGCTTTGATTATATCGCGTTCACCGTTTCCGGTAAAACCTGCTCCATGGAAAATTGCAGAAAACCCGATACCTCTTCTAAATCTTCCGCTCTGATTCTTAAATTCATTCATTTTCCGGTAGTAATCGCTTTCGCGCAAAACATCTTCCGCCATTGCCAGCAGAGGAACAGGGAAATGGTATATTCCGCTTGTAGAGGTAAGGTCACCCTGCTTTGCAAAATGAGCAAGCTTGAAATCAACGGAATCTACTCCAAGCTCCTTTGCAACATGTGTCATCATCATCTCAACGGCAAAGAAAACCTGCGGACCGCCAAAACCGCGAAACGCTCCGTTTGGAACGGTGTTAGTCTTGCGGGCATGTCCGTGTATCTTAATATTCGCAATATCATAAACTCCGCATGCTCCAATCGTGGCACGCTGCAGAACAACCATTGACATAGTCGTATATGCACCTGCGTCAATCAGTACATCAACTGCCATTCCCGTTACTCTTCCGTTTTTAACAGCAACCTTATATGTACATATAGACGGGTGGCGTTTGCTGGTTGCTATAATATCTTCCTCACGGTCAAAAACAACCCGTACAGGCTTGCCGCCTGCTTTTAGTGCAGCTACAGCAACTTGACAGGCAAGCGTGGATGGAAAATCCTCCTTACCGCCGAACCCTCCTCCTGTAATATCCTGACGGACGATTACATCATCGGGTCTGAGCCCTGTTGCTCTTACAACGGCACGCTGTACATAATAAGGGCATTGTAAAGAGCCGTGGACGAACAGCTTCCCGTCACGGTATTCGGCAATTATACCGTTTGTTTCAAGATAAATATGTTCCTGCAAGCCCGTTTTATATGTTCCCTCGATGACTTTATCAGCACTTTTGAAAGCATCGTCAACATCACCTTTATTAATGTTAAAATCAAAAAAGACATTATCTGATTTATTCACGTCAAGAACGGGATCCAGCTCGATATAATCAATCTCAACAGCAGATAAAAACTTATTTACTTCATCTTCATCAGGTCCGGCAAGCATACCGACAGGCTCGCCGATAAACTCCACGTTGTCCGTAAAAACAGGAGTATCATCTTGTATCATATGAACTTCATTTATGCCGGTGACATCATTTTTATCAACATAGAAGTAACCCTGCGGCATATCGGGCAGTATAACCCTTTTTACAACTCCTTTTGCGATTTCCGAACGTATAATGCGGCCGAAAAGCATGCCGGAGACAGGATAGTCACATACATACCTTGCACTGCCGTTTGCTTTTGCACAGTGGTCAGTTTTTTGAACCGGTTTTGATATAGGGTTCATGCGATGCCTCCTTCCGTAAGCTCTATGTCAGCTCTACTTGCTTTCCGCGGACATACTTTGCACGGATAGCGCTGTCGTCGGAGCAGTATATTACTCTGGAGAGCCGCTCTCTAATCGAGAGCGGGTTTGTTGTCAGTAATTTTGAATCATCAATTACAACCGCGTCAAACTCATATCCTTTTTCAAAGCTTCCGACATTTCCGAAAAAGCTGCCGCCGCCGCGTGTACCCAGATAAAACGCTTCTTCAAGCGACAATGGTTCATATAGATTATCTATCAAACGCCAATAAAGGTTTGAAGCTTGCATCGCGTCACTCATTGCTCTGAATATCGACAGATGACAGCCGCCCGCTACATCACTTCCAAGACCGACATTGATGCCGTGTTTGAGGTACTTACGAACAGGTGCTATTCCGGAAGCGAGGTTAAAATTAGATTGCGGGCAGTGCGCGACATATACATTATTTTGCGTCATAAGATCAATCTCGCGGTCATTACACCAGACACAATGTGCCATAACAGTCGGCACTCCGCTTCCGCCGAATAACCCGAACTGCTGATAAGCATGTGAATATGTTTCGCATTGCGGGCACAGTTCTTTAACCCATGCAATTTCATCCATGTTTTCCGAAAGATGTGACTGAACCGGAAGCGCATACTCTTCCTGAAGCTGCTTCAGGTTTCTCATCAACTCATCAGAACAAGTCGGAATGAAGCGGGGTGTGATGATTGGTGATGTATTGTCAAACCTATCTTTAGTGTCCAAAATCCAGGAGCGTGCGGCATTGTATGCGGCTTTTGCATCGGCCTGTCTTAAAATAGCGGGACAGTTTCTGTCCATGTTCACCTTGCCAACCATAGAAACAATACCCGATTGTTCCAGCTTTTCCATCAGGTACACGGTGGCCGGTGTGTGGAGAGTCGCGAAGATGCAAGCTCTTGTAGTCGCACTGTGCTTTATTGCGTTGGTAAAAATGTTGTACGCTTTTACAGCGTAGTCGAGTTGAGCGTATTTTGACTCTTCGGGATATGTGTATCTGCCCAGCCAGTCAAGCAGCTCCAGATCGGTGCCCAGCCCTCTGAAAGAATATTGCGGTGCATGAGTATGAAGGTCACATAGTCCGGGAATAATTAAGTAATCACCATAATCGGTAATTTTAAAGTACAGATAGTCTTCAGGGAACTCACTATATACACCAAGCACCTGATTTTCTGAGTATACAAGGTATCCGTGTTCGACGATTTTCAGCTTGTCCGGTGCTTCACTATAGCATATGTTACCTTTGAGAATAGTGATCATATATTCATTGGTCCTTTCGTGGGACTTGTAACGAGTATACTATAATTTATTGTTTTTTGCACCAAAAAACTTTGAAATCGGTTCATAATATGTTATCCTGTCTATATACACATAGAGGAGGAACAATACTAAATGATTGATTTGACAGTGTGTAAGGAAAGTCTTACAAGAAACATTCAGAAAGCCAAAGAGAACAACGTTATCCTTCCTACGTTCAATCAAATGAAGAATCCGGAGCAGAATGTTCCTGCACATGTACAGGAAAAGCTTCGGCACGTCGGGCTGTGGGATGTAAATCCGTTAAATCTGTTTCGCATAACATGGAAAAATGAGAGGAAAATGTCAGGCGGTTTATTTGGAAAGCCAAATTACATTGAGCTGCCATCAATCTTGACAGGAGTCAAAGCAAGAATCATTTGCATGGTCGGAAAATACTTCCCGACAGGCTGCCATAAGGTAGGCGCATCCTTCGGCTGTCTTGTGCCGAGGCTTGTCACAGGACAGTTTGACTCAGCAACAAAAAAAGCCGTATGGCCGTCTACCGGAAACTATTGCAGGGGCGGGGCATTTAACTCCAAGCTGCTTGCGTGTGATTCAATTGCAATTCTTCCCGAGGGAATGAGCAGAGAGCGTTTTGACTGGTTATCAACCATAGCGGGGGAGGTTATAGCCACCCATGGTACGGAAAGCAATGTCAAAGAGATTTTTGACAAAACTAATGAGCTTCGTTCGACACGTGATGATATAATGATATTTAATCAATTTGACGAAATGGGTAATTATCTGTGGCATTACGAAATTACGGGAAATGCAATCAGCGAAGCATTTTCGGACTTAAACATGGCAAACAGCGATAAGCTAAACTTTGCGGGAATATGCCTGATGTCCGGCTCGGCAGGTTCTTTAGGTTCGGGTGATTATTTAAAACAAAAGTACCCACGCTCAAAAATAGCAGTCGGAGAAGCCCTGCAATGCCCGACAATTCTAAACAACGGATTTGGCGACCACAGGATTGAAGGAACAGGTGATAAACATATCCCATGGGTGCATAATGTCAAAAACACAGATATGGCAATTGCAATTGACGATAATGATGCCATGGCACTACTTCGCCTCTTTAACGAAAAAGCAGGAAAGAAATTCCTTACCGATGAAATAGGTATGAGTCCGGAAAATGTGGATCAACTGGCATACATGGGCATTTCCGGGATTTCAAACATGCTATGCGCAATTAAGTTTGCAAAGTATTACGAACTTACAAATAACGATGTTGTTGCAACAATACTCACAGACTCTGTTGAAATGTATATGTCCAGAATAGAAGAGCTGAACAAGGCGGAAGGTGAATATTCACCAATCAAAGCAGCCGTAGACTACTCCTCACATCTGCAGGCCGCAAAAACAGACAACCTGTTAGAACTGACTTATGCGCAGCGCAGAAGAGTACATAATCTGAAATATTACACATGGGTAGAGCAACAAGGCAGGTGTGCTAACGACTTAAACGACCAATGGTATCATCAGGATAAAACATTTGAGTCTGTGCAGCCGCAAGCAAAGCAAATAGATGATCTCATTAATGAGTTTAACGAAGCCGTGGGATTATTAGATTAGCGGTCGCCGGGCGGTGATTAGGGACTAGCGGCTGGATAAGACTATGTAGGGGTGACCGCCCCCGGTCGCCCGAGGGAGAAATGCTATAAAAATGAGTAATACCTGTTGGGTTAAAAATACAGTGCCGAAGTCTGACTGCTCGTTAAGTATGTCATTGATGGATGTCCGTATTGTTGAAAAAATCCGCGAATTCCACAGTAGCTTTCCGCAATATTCGGTTACACCGCTTGTATCTCTTGATACTCTTGCTGAAAAGTTTGGTGTTGCAGGCATCCATATCAAAGACGAATCATACAGGTTTGGCTTAAACTCGTTCAAAGCGCTTGGATGTACCTTTGCGCTTGCCGGATATATTGCTCAAAGATTGGGCATCCCCGTTTGGGAGCTTGATTACAAGACATTACCCGAAGCCGCGAATAAACTCGGAGAGTTTACATTTTTTGCGGCTACAGACGGTAATCACGGACGTGCGGTAGCATGGGCGGCAAGAGAACTGGGGCAAAAAGCAGTCATTTTCATGAATAAGGGCTGTCCGGAAGTGCGTCTTGAGCATATAAAACGTGAAGGCGCAGAGGCATCAATCTCCGACTTAAACTACGATGACACAATCCGTTATGTAACGGAGCTGGCATCAAAAACCCCAAACAGCGTTATAGTACAAGACACGGCATGGGAAGGGTACACAGACATCCCGGGTTGGATAATGCAAGGTTATGCGGTAATGGCTCTTGAAGCCTGCGAACAGTTAAAAAAGCAGGATTTAAAACCCACACATATGCTTATTCAAGCAGGAGTAGGAGCCTTTGCCGGTTCAGCACAAGCATTGGTTTCTAATCTTTACGGTGACAATGCACCGATAACATTTGTTGTTGAACCGCATGTAGCTGATTGTTACTATCGCTCTGTGTTAAAAAATGACGGAGAACCTGTAAATGTCGGCGGTGATATGAAAACAATAATGGCAGGACTCGCATGCGGAGAACCGAGCCTGTTATCATGGGATATATTGAAAAACAAAAGCGACTACTTCGCAACAATTGAAGACAGCCACGCAGCCCATGCTATGCGTGTACTCGGCGCACCGCTTCCGGGCGACACAAGAATCATATCAGGCGAATCGGGCGCGTCATCCATGGGTTTCCTGCTGGAGCTGCTGGGAAATAAAAACCTTGCTCAACTACGGGAACAGGCAGGCATAACAAAAGACTCAAGGTTTTTATTGTTCAGCACAGAAGGGGACACAGACCCTGATAATTATCTTGACATTGTTTGGAACGGGAAATATCAGTCATAAAACGAGGAGGAAGAAATGAAAAGAATAGTATTAGCACTTGGCGGAAACGCATTGGGAGATAACTTGCATGAGCAGATGGTTGCGGTAAAAACCGCTGCAATAGCGATTGCGGATTTGATAGAAGACGGCTTAGAAGTCGTTATCACACACGGTAACGGACCGCAGGTAGGAATGATAAATCTTGCGATGGAAACAGCAGCAAAGGTTGATGAAAGTCTATTCTATATACCGATGTCGGTATGTGTGGCAATGAGTCAGGGATACATTGGCTATGACATACAAAACGCACTTCGCGAGGAACTGTTATCCCGTGAGATTGACAAACCCGTAGCAACAATAGTAACACAAACTCTGGTCGACGCTAATGACCCTGCATTTGACAATCCGTCAAAGCCAATAGGAGCATTTTATGATGAAACAGAAGCGGAAGCCATGACAAAACGCGGATACAATATGAAAGAAGACGCCGGCAGAGGCTGGAGGCGTGTAGTGGCATCACCAAAACCCATAGGAATAGTGGAAAGCTGCACTGTTAGAGCACTGCTGGAAGCCGGACAAATCCCTGTTACGGTAGGCGGCGGAGGAATACCGGTCAGAAAGAAAGGCGGAAAAGGCTTAAAAGGCGCATCCGCAGTGGTAGACAAAGACTTCGCAAGTGCAAAACTGGCAGAAGAACTGGAAGCAGACATGCTGGTAATACTGACAGCAGTAGAAAAAGTCGCTCTGAACTATGGAAAATCCGACCAAAAACTCCTGACGGAAATGTCGTCGGAAGAAGCAGAGTGTTATATAAAAGAAGGACACTTTGCTCCGGGTTCAATGCTCCCAAAAGTAGAGGCAGCACTATCATTTGTCAAATCGGGTCCGGGAAGAAAAGCATTAATTACTATGCTGGAAAAAGCAAGAGACGGTCTGGCAGGGAAAACGGGAACAGTTATTTATGGTTAGGGAGTAAAGCGTTTTGCGTTTTTAATTGTAGGGGCGACCAGATGAGTAACAAAGTAAGTGCAATACTGTTAGCCGCAGGGTTATCTACCAGAATGAGAGTAGATAAACTGCTGTTAGAGTACAATGGCAAAACCTTCCTCGAACATTCTATTCATTTACTTACCGATCTACCTGTTTATGAGCGAATCGTTGTTACTACCGATATCCGGCGAAAGCAAATTAATCATCCGCACACCATCAAACTATGCATCAACCAGCATCCCGAGCATGGGCAAAGCACCAGTATTAAGCTAGGTGTTGAAGCAGCAACAGGGACACATTATCTATTCCTTGTTGCAGATCAGCCGTTGCTTATAAAAGATGACATTTTACCCCTACTTAACACCGCTGACTCAAATCCGGAGAAGATAATATTCCCGATTATAGATTCAGAACCAAACTCACCAACCATATTTCCCGGCAGCTTCAAAGAAGACTTAATAAAACTCTGCGGCGACAATGGCGGCAGAGTTATAAGAGACGAAAATAAAGAACTGTGGCACACAGTTAATCCGGATAAACCGGGAAATTTCAGCGATATTGACAGCGCAGAAAATTATGCAAGGTTGTCAGGGGGACGGTTCTCTTGACAACATATGATGAAAACTCACCATTTCTTGTCAGGAGAACCGTCCCCTTGACAACTTAGTGCATGGAATTTGTCAAATCGTTATACCATTTGACCGCTGTGATATACGCGTCGTTTACCATGGTCGGATCCAGTTGGTTTTCTTCTACAAATTGTGAAACGGCTTCCCAGTTGGCATACTCGTAGTTTTCGTAAAAACGCAGTAGATCCGAATACACACCATGACGTGAGAGTAATGAATCGCGGATATCTTCGGCAACGGGGATATCCTCAAGCATCTGCTCTCTTGACATTTCGAGTGCAATATGCAGCAAAGACAGCATACCGAACATAAAGACCTGTTGCGGATTACGCTTGATACGAAAGCCCGGAGCAAGAAGCTCGCCGAACCTTGCACGTATAAGCGACATGCGAACAAGCTCAAGCGGCTTGTCTTCGGCAATACCCCTGAGTGCGAGCACGGCAATCCATTTCTTCAAGCTCTCTTCGCCCATATACGCAACAGCACTTGATATAGATGAAACATTTCGCAAGCCGACTGCTGCGGAGTTCAAAATGCGCAGGAGCTTATATGACAATGCCACATCTGATGCAATCACGTCACTTATATTACGGAAATCCATATAATCATCTGTGCTTGAGAGCTTCATAAGGCGGAAATAATTAAACTTGAGCGGACTCAGCTCCTTCGTTTTCCTGCCTTCAACAGGCTGGTTGAAGTAAAACCCCTGGAACATATGAAACCCTGTTTCCTTTGCGGTAAGAAAATCCTCAAGAGAATCAACATCCGTGGCAATGAATCTCACCCGTTGATTTTTTGCAATGAGCAGCTTCTGCCTGTTGCGGTTGGTATCCTTCGGTGTAAACTTGCAGTAATCGGCAATGCTAAGCAGCTCCATAATCGGATTTGCGCTGTCAAGTCCGGTTAAGGCGAGTTTGTAGCCGTGACCTTTCAACTCATTGTATAACCCCTCATGCTGCTTGATTTCCGCAGCGGTAATCTTCGGAGGAAGGTTTAATTGAACTATGAATTTATCCCTGGGGAGATTTTTCAAAACTGCCGGGCTTTGAAGCTGACTTGAATATTGGATGAAATAATGATGCTTGCTTTCAATATCATTTAGCCCCAGAGCATCCAATGTGCGGTTGAACTCATTTAGCGTAACGACCCCGTCCTTATCCTTATCCTTATTGCCCTGGCTTCTGTCAACAAGTTCGTATCCGAATGTTTTTCCTACACCCATAAGAATGGGCTGGATGTTGATATACATATCCTTGAACTTCTGTGCCGTATCATAGTGGTCTTCGAAAAATGCCACTTGATTTCTTCCCGCCGCCTTAGCCTGATACAGCGCAATATCCGCTTTTCTGAGAATATCCGACAGGTTGTAGCCGTGCTTCGGGAAAAATGAAACACCGATGCTAAGCGTGCATTTTACGCTGATACTGGGAAGCGTGTAAGATTGCAGTGCGGTAGATAAGATGGCACTGTAATGATCGCGCATTTTGTCGTGTGACTTAAAAGCTTCGGAGGGGTTTGTAAACAAGATGACAAATTCATCTCCGCCGAGACGGTACAGACGATCGGAAAAATGACTGTTTGCCTGTAAATGTTCGGTAAGCCTTCGTAAGACAACATCCCCTGTGTTATGTCCATAGGTATCGTTTACTGTTTTAAAATGGTCAAGGTCAAAGAGAGCAATAATTCCGGAAACCGGTTTATTTTTCGATATATCCTCTTCAATAAGCGCAAAATCTTCTTTTAACTTCTGTCTGTTCGGAATACCTGTAAGCTGATCTATATAAGCAAGCGCGTACAATCGCTCATTTGCTTCTTTTTCGTGCGTGATATCGCGCATAATGAATATGGTCGCGGGCTTGCCGTCGGTCCAGTTGAATGAATTGCGCCTGATAGAATAAGTGCGGCCGGATGTATCTGTCATTTCAAAAGGATCGTTGTTGTAAGATTTGCTTTTATCGCCGTTCGGGCATTTTTCACAAAGTCCGGGAAACTGTTTTGCAAAAGATGATTTGCACAAGTCGGAGCGATCTACATCCATCAAACGCTCGCCGGCTCTTTCGTTCGTAAAAATAATGTGACAGTTTTTCCCACGGACAACGACGATTTCCGTATCCTGCGGATCGAGCATATAGCTGATATCGCCTAATAAGCTCCTGGTATCAGTTTTGTGATGCAGCTTACCAAGAGCGTTATCTTTTGCTTTAAATACTTTGTCGATAACATTTTTAATATCCATATTTACTTTACACCTTTGCAGGAACAATTACTTGCTGAGATAAAACGTTAATAACTCTTGCAGCAATTCATCCCTGTCGAGCCTGCAAATCAAGCTGCGGGCATTATTATAGTTTGTTATGTACGTCGGGTCTTCGGACAAAATATAGCCGACAATCTGATTTACGGGATTGTAGCCTTTTTGCCTGAGCGCGTCATAAACTGCAGAGAGAACCTCGCGTGTATCGTTCTCACCGCCTGCGACGTCAAATTTCCTTGTATAACCGTCCAACTATGATTCCTCCGGATTGTAAAAAATCATTCATAACTAACGTAAAGCTTATTATAACAAAATACTGAAAAGTGTAAAGCGAAATATTGTTAATAAAATGTGACTGATTTGTCGTTTATATCACTCAGAAGTCGCTAACGGCATCGGCAATAAAGCACCGAGAGAATAACTGACATACCGTCCGTCCGATGAACGTGCGCAAAGCACCTCTACTTGCGGAGAAAATTCACTAAGCAATTGACGGCAGTTGCCGCATGGAAGATTGTACGTGTTTCCTTCAGAGATAACAGCAATCCGTTTGAAACTGCGGTGTCCTGCCGACACTGCCGCAGCGATGGCTGCCGCTTCAGCGCATATTGTTGCCCCTAATGTGACGTTTTCGATGATACAGCCGGTGAAAACAGAACCGTCAGCGCATTCTATTGCAGCTCCCTTTTTATCGCGAGAGTAAGGAGTGTAGGAATTTTCCATAGCGTCTGCAGCCGTTTCCAATAATCTTCTGTCTGTCATGAGTCTCTTCCTCCTTTAAGTTTTCAATTTAGTTCAACATAAACATGTCTATCGACCATTCGTGGAAATTATGGAAAATACCGGATTGGGAAGGGGAGGCATTAACAATCGCTCCCACATGCGAGTAAATGGCATGGCGTTTATACAAAATGGGTATAAAAGGTGCATGCTGAAGAATAGCAAGATTTAATTGCTCTCCTGCAAAACTGACTTCTTCTTGTGTTTCCGCTGCAAGAAAGTCATGAATAAGCGGTCTGAAGGCATGGTTTCCCGTATCGCCAAAGTTTAAATTTCCTTCGCCGGGTAATAAAAGCGGTGATAAATCAAAATCCGCTCCCAATTGGGTTTCACCGTAATACATATCAAAATTGCCTTCTTGCAACGCTGACATAAATTCGCTCCATTGCAGCTCGCGCACATTTACATTAAATCCGTATTGCCTTAAGCTTTCGGCAATATGCTGTGCTGCGTCACGTTTATGAGAGTTTTCGATATTTACAATAAAATCCAGCGTAAATCTTCGAAAACCGCCGAAACCGTCAGGTACTGAGAGAAACCCTATATGGTCGGAATCTGCGAGACCGGCTCTGTCTATAAGTAATCCCATCTCAACAAGCAAATCACCGCGAAACTCCCAATCCGTGTCATACATGTCGAAGACCGGAGAAATAGCAACAGGAGCTGCTATAGTCTGACCATGCCGGGGAACATTCATGATATTTTCCACAATAAACTGACGTTCGATTGCACACCCGATAGCACGCCGGACATCATTGTTGCCCAGAACAAATGAATTTGCGTTAAATCCCATATATTGTAATGTAGTTGTGTTGAAGGAATATGTATCGTGAAAACGGTTAATCCTTACATCAAAAGCCCCGGTAGGATCGTCCCACAACAGACTAAGATCCCCGTTATCGAATAAGTCGGTCAAATCACTGTCTCTTGCTTCAATCAAATGTATCATGTTAAGCGGTAAATCAGAAAAATATCTGTAGCCTGCAAAACGTATAAGTCTCATAGCTTCATCGGTAGGGAAGAAGTAGGGTCCCGTTCCGGGAGGCATACGTGAATCGATGGAGTCGTTTTTGATTATCGGTATGTCCAGCAGACGGTTAAACCGGACATTTGGATTTTCAAGTGTAATCGTGACAGTAAGTTCACCGTCGGAGTGGATTTCACTGACCGAGCGCAGCTTGCTTCTGTGTCTGCTCCTTTGATTATTTCTGGCTTGCCTTATTGAGTAAGCAACGTCATCGGCAGTCAAAGTGGAGCCGTCATGCATTGCGATATCGGGCAGTATTTCATATACGAAGGTTATATTGTCCTCTGAGTGCCATGACGCACACAGTAAGGGAACTGCCATAAGATTTTCGTTCAATATAAAAAGACTTTCATATAAAAAGGATGTCAGCATTATATTATCACGGCTTAAGGCGAAAATAGGATTCATCGTAAAATCGGGGTCATATCGGAGTGTAAACAAACCCGGGAGCAGCGGATCTTCCGGGGGCGGCTCCGTTACAACGGGTTCCGGCACTTCCGCCGGAGGTTGCTGAGGTGTAGGCGCGCCGGGCCTCGTCGGTATCCAACAACCTTGCAGTAATATCGACGGAAGCAGTATTAGCAATATTGTTAATTTTAAGTATCTTTTTTTCATAAAACTCTTTTCAAAAGAAACCCCGTCCCCCGTCATTGCGAGCCATCCGAAGATGGCGCGGCAATCCACTACCTATAACAATACATCCGCTTGCGCTCGCAGCATTACAATTAAATTTCCATTCTCAAACACTCGGACTACCTCTGTGAGAACTCATAGTTATATCGGGTTTCCGTCCGCAACTCGCCTGAAAATTTAATTGTAATACTACTCACCGCTACGTAATCTTAACTATCAATAATTATAATTGCAGCTTGACTGCCTCTTTGTCCTTGTGTTTTCCGGTGTGACCAGTATTTATCACTGCGGCATGAGGTGCATTCGTCTGATACCACTATGTTTTCAAGCCCGGCGTTTCTTAATAATATCCGGTTTACTTCTTTTAAATCTATATTGTACTTATCGCCATTTTGGGATAAACATAACTCGGAGTCTTCATTCAAGGCTTCTTTTACAGCTTCGGCAACATCGGCATCTGCTTCAAAGCAGCATTTTGCAATACACGGTCCTAAGGCTGCGCTTATATCGGAAGGGGAACACCCGAATTCGCTTATCATTTTCGAAACTGTTATACCCGCTATGTTTGCAACGGTACCTCGCCACCCTGCATGTACAGCACCTGCAACATGTTTTTTCGTGTCGAACAGAAGAATCGGCACACAATCGGCGACAAATACCATTAGTGCGGCACCGGGAGTATCTGTAATTAATGCATCGGCATTATGAGGGTTTGACTTAAATAATCTTCCGCAATCATCCGGCGTCACAACACGGACATGTGTACCATGAACCTGGTTGGAGCAAACTATATCACCGGTTGAAATACCAAGCGCACAACATAAGCGTGAATAGTTCTCTCTGACATTGCCGATATCATCCCCGCTTCTCTGCGCAAGATTTAATGATTCATAAATACCGCTGCTAACCCCACCGAACTTTGTTGTAAAAGCATGAGTGGTTGCTATATTCGGGGATGTCATGAAAGTAGTATTGCTTACATTATTCTCACACAATGTCATATTTTATGAGCATTCCTTTAGCTAAAATTTGTCATTTGTCATTTCTCATTTATCATTTGTGCTTAGCTACGCTCCTCTGCCGCAGCAGTCCTTATACTTCATGGGTAAGCCGTTCGGACGCTTTTTCCCGCAGGGGCATGGATTGTTTCTGCCTATTTTCGGGTCTTTCCTTCCCGATTGCTTTCTTCCGGACATATCTCCGCCGACATTTTGAGCAGAAGCTCTGAAGTTCTTCGCGACTCCGCTGCGCTCTAAAGATGCTTCTTTTCTTATACGGACGATGAATACACGTCTGACGACCTCCTCTTTAATGCCGCCAATCATTTCCTCAAACATGTTGAATCCTTCACGCTTGTATTCGTCAACAGGATTTGTCTGGGCGTACGCACGAAGGCGGACACTGTCCCGCAGGCTTTCCATCGCATCGATATGATCCATCCAATACTCGTCAACAACCCGCAGCATAATGACACGCTCAAGCTCGCGCATTATCGGGATATTACTTCCCTGAGAAAATCCGAACTCTTCTTCTCTTGCGGTATATACTGCTGCTGCTTTTTCTTCAAGAAGCTCCAAGAGCTCGTCTCTTTCAAAGCCGCCCTCGGGAATCTCAATTTCTCTTTTCTTTAAAAACAGGGCTTCAAGCGGCAGAACAACTTCGGCAAGTTCGGTACGGGTTTTGATTACGGTAAGATCTTGAAAACCTGCGTTTACATGGTTTTCAATAGTCTCGGAAATCATCGTTTGAATGTTCCGGGTAATGTCTTCACCATCAAGTACCTTACGCCGCTGGTTGTATACAATGGTACGTTGAGTGTTCATGACATCATCGTACTCTAAGACGCTTTTACGTGATTGAAAGTTCCTGCTTTCAACTCTGCGCTGTGCTGACTCTATGGCGTTTGAGAGCATTTTTTTATCAATCGGCATATCCTCGTCAAGACCTAGTGCTTCCATCATACCCATTATCCGCTCCGAACCGAAAAGCCGCATAATATCGTCAGTTAGTGCAATATAAAAACGTGTTTCGCCGGGGTCTCCCTGACGTCCTGCGCGTCCGCGGAGCTGGTTATCTATACGTCGTGCCTCATGCCTTTCCGTACCGAGAATAAACAAACCTCCGGCTTCTCTTACCTTGTCTGCTTCAACGGATGTGATGGCACGGTGTTTTTCCAGATTTTCGGAAAACATTTTCCGTGCGGCGATTATTTCTTCATCATCAGTCTCGGCAAAGCCTGTTGCTTCATTTATCATTTCTTCCGACAGTCCGGCTTTTTTCATATCATGCTTTGCAAGATACTCGGGGTTGCCGCCCAAAACTATGTCCGTTCCGCGTCCCGCCATGTTCGTAGCTATTGTTACGGCTCCGACTTTACCTGCCTGCGCGACAATCTCTGCTTCACGCTCATGATGTTTTGCGTTGAGTACATGGTGGGGGACACCGCGTTTTTTAAGAAAAGACGCAAGCAGCTCACTCATTTCAATGGAAACGGTACCGACAAGAACGGGCTGACCTTTTTTATGACATTCTTCGATTTGATTAATAATGGCTCTGTATTTTCCATTCTCGTTTTTGTAAATAACATCAGGATTGTCAAGCCGCGCCAGCGGGCGGTTTGTGGGGATTTCGATAATATCCAGCTTATATATAGCTCCGAACTCTTCTGCTTCCGTAAGTGCTGTACCTGTCATGCCGGAGAGTTTTGTATAGAGACGGAAATAGTTTTGGAATGTAATGGTCGCAAGGGTTTTGCTCTCGCGCGCAACTTCGACATTTTCCTTTGCTTCAATCGCTTGATGCAGCCCTTCGGAATAACGTCTTCCTATCATCAAACGTCCGGTAAACTCGTCAACAATTATGACCTCGCCGTCTTTTACAACGTAATCGACATCACGTTGCATTGTGCCGTAAGCTTTTAATGCCTGGTTGATGTGATGTGACAATGTGCTGTTATCGAGGTCGGCGAGGTTCTCAAGACTAAAGTGTTTCTCCGCTTTTTGAATGCCGCGAGCCGTTAGAGTGGCGGTTTTTGATTTTTCGTCGACAACATAGTCGGCATCAATATCTTCATCTTCTTGTGCTTTCTCGTCAACAGATGCATATACTACTTTTTTGAGCTTACGTACAAAGTCATTAACTTTAGTATACATCTCCGTGGATTCTGCACCTTGTCCCGAAATAATCAGGGGAGTACGTGCCTCGTCAATCAATATTGAGTCAACTTCGTCAACGATAGCGTAAACATGGTCGCGCTGCACCATGTCCTGTTTGTACAAAGACATATTATCGCGCAGATAGTCAAACCCCAGTTCGTTATTTGTACCGTAGGTGATATCGGATGCATATGCCTTGCGTCTTTCGTCATTTGTTAATCCGTGTACTATCAAGCCGACTGTAAGTCCCATGAAACGGTGTACCTTGCCCATCCATTCGCTGTCGCGTCTTGCCAGATAGTCATTGACGGTTACAACATGAACGCCTTCGCCCGCAAGCGCGTTAAGATACGCAGGCATGACGGCGACGAGGGTTTTTCCTTCACCGGTTTTCATCTCTGCGATACGTCCCTGATGCAAAACAAGCCCGCCGATCAGCTGCACATGAAACGGTCGCATGCCCAACACTCTGTCGGCAGCCTCACGTGTTGCCGCAAATGCCTCAGGCAGTATATCGTCAAGAGTCTCGCCGTCTTTAAGGCGAGTTTTAAACTCAGCGGTTTTTGCTTTTAACGCTTCATCGGTTAGTGTGCGGTACTCATCCTCGAGCGCTTCAATTTTTTCAACTATCGGATTAAGCGCTTTAAGCTCCCGCTCATTATACGTCCCAAAAACCTTTGCAAATAACTTTCCTACCATTATATACCTCTCGTCATTGCGGGCTCTCCCCGCAATCTCATTATTAATGCAGCTAAAAATTGCTTAACCCAACTTTGAATTATAACACAAATACGGCTGAAAGAAAACTAAAATAAAAACCACATATTTGATAACGTACTACTGCCTCTTTGTTGACAATTACTGCATGTAAGCGTATTCTGTGAGTGTGAGCATGACAGCGGTGAGGTTGTTCCTCTGTATAGGAGGTGACTGCATGACATTGCTGGAAGTCATAGCACTATTCATGCTAATAATTGCGGTTATCAATTTGGTGATTATTCTCACTAAAAAGAAGTAACCGCCCACCATAGAGGTAAGCGGCGTTCTCCTTGATTATAAATCGAGTCCGGGAACGACCGCCACCCCAATGGCAGCCACCCGATTGCTCACATTGTAACATAAATACACAGCATCTGTCAACTGCTCTTTTAACATTACTGCGGATTACTGCGCAATGCGCCAATTGGGGATAATTGCCGGTACAGGCAGTGTTCGTATTTCTATGCCTGTGCCCGGAGTTTCAAATAGTATAATAAACTCCGCATCATCGGGATAATATACAATGCCGGGTTGACCGCTGTCCTCGCCGAATATATTAGGAATGTGCATACCGGGCGAGGTGTGTGCGATAATCGCGGCAATGCCGCCAAAGCTCTCGCTCCATCTTGTTCCGAAATCTTCCAATCGGTTCATTGAAATAGTATTAAACTCACTTGAGACCGAATAGTTACTGAACAAATACCCGCTAAAATCAACAATATAATAATTTCCTTGATGTTTTATATAGTTGTATACATGACCGCCGCCTGAACCCGGGTAATTAGAGTGTATTATAAATCCAATCTCTTCATAATCATCTTTAAGCAGGAAGTTTGCCAAATTTGCCATGCTTCCGCAATTACCAAGATAGGTTCTTAACACAGTCCGGGCGTCCTCATTGTGATGCCAAACGTGTCCATCTGCAAAGGTACATAAACACCCGCTTTTAAGGCGGATTTGCGCAGCAAGCATATATAGCAGCATATCGCCTGCTGTTTTAACTGATTGTTGTATCCTTTCAGGAGATTGTCCAACAAGAGCTTTTGCATCATCAACGGAGAGGGTCAAACCGCCAAGCAATGTCGGTAACTTGTAATTACTAATATTCTCAGGAATTATATGACCGAACAATCGCGCAAGAGTCTCGGGATTTGTCATATCCACAGCGTCGTTTATATATATAGGACTGATATCGGGAGACAATACCGTAACCCAACCATCGGCAACTTGAAATGTCATCCCCTCCGATGATTCCAGGGCAAATATAGAACCCACTTCGACACCTAACGCGGACGCTTCAACTATCTCTATATACTCTTCCAAACTGCTGACTATCATTTCGGGAAATAACTCACCATAACGTGAACCTTGGTCTCCATCCATGCCGTTTACAGGGTCAAAGATAATGTACTCATTATCCAGATAAATATAATTGATTGCTTTTATTGGCATGAGGTCACCAAAATCATCAGCCCAGAAACCGTACAAGCCTCCAATTCTGCAATTATCTCCAAGCAAATGCACCATCATTGTAATAATGTCGCTTCTGCCTGCATGTTGAACACCGGTTGCGTCTGTTGCTTCATTATTTAAAAATGTTGCTGCGGTAGCTAAAATTGCCGTATCACTATCCATTCCTTGCCACATATGATATGACATCCATAGTTCAGGAAATTTCATATTTAAAAAAGCAATAGCATCCGCTCTTGTGTTTATTTTCTCTCTGAGTGCGGTAGCTCTTAAACTAAGCATTTCTCTTAGTTCATCATCAGAATGCTCTCGCATATCAATATTATCACGGGTCAAAGGGGTAGCGGGTGCTGGAGTGGGAGTGGGAGTGGGCGAGGGGGTCGGGGTCGGTGTTGCCGTCGGTTCATTCGGTTCATTCGTTGCCGGATTAGAGATGCTTTCAACAGGGGACGCAGGGGGCGTGCTAATATCGCCATCATTCCTGTTGCGTTCATTAAAATAAAGAAACGCAAAAGTAACAGCCGCCGCAAGCGATATAAACAAGCCTGCGGAAAGAATAATGCTTAAAAGATTGGATTTAATAATTGCTTTCATGATAAAAGTTCCTATCAAAAAATTAAAGAATCCGGCTTAAGTCGCTGCATCCCTAAAAAGAAGATTTATCGGGAAAGTGTTAGAAAAAACCTATAATTCATTCTCTCTTTTTAGCACTCTATTATATAACGCATCAGATATGCGGTAGTGGTTCTCAATCAGTTTGTCGAGATAAGGGCGAACAGCTTCAATCAAACCCTTTGCTTTTGCATGACTTAAAATACCGAGTATACCAAGAGTATCAACCAGCATTGTTGCCGCAAATGATCTCGCAGCTTTTTCGTCGATTATTGCAAAGTTTATATCAGAATCTTCTTTTGCTCCTATGACCGTTTCCAACTCACCTTTATGCAATTTACCATAAAGAAGATCCGCCATATCTTTACCGCGTATCGTTATAACTTTTATATGCCCATTTTTAATTGCATCCACAATAAGTGCAATTTCACTTGTTCTATTACCGGCACATATCTCTTTATACACAGCTTCAGGCATTATAACCTCGTCGAATAGCTCCCAAAGCAAACTCAACTTACCTATGCCAATAAGACCGATAACAGGACTTGCATTGCATATGACCTTAATCATTCAGACCCACCAACTTAGATAGGGTCAGTTCATCTTGTAAAAAGGAGTCCTCTGTATACTCTCCCCACGGTATGCTTAGAGTTTTAAGAACATCCACAAAATCCCAAATATTCTTCTTAGCTAGTTCAGCGGCTTTTGCCAGTGTTGCCTGTTTAGATAAAAACATCCCTATTGCTAAAGCTAGGGTTACTTTTTCATCAGGAGTGTTTCCATCTTTTACCTGTTGTAAAAAAGGCATAAACTCATTTGGTATTGTTACTTGTATTTGATTCGTCTGCATAATACTATAACCTCCAGAATCGCATTACTAGCTGTGGTTAAAATATACTTATCTTTGGTGGGGGAGGACGGATTCGAACCATCGAAGCAACTTGCAACAGATTTACAGTCTGCCCCCTTTGGCCACTCGGGAACTCCCCCATATGGAGCTTCTGACCCGACTCGAACGGGTGACCT